>JGI24699J35502_11134041_pt1 | contig 26254 bp, 18 predicted proteins | sample TergutMp193P4_FD_35502 | JGI IMG/M metagenome (IMG submission 35502)
AACTTCTAATTATAAAAAAGATGAAAGCTTTAGCAACTTATTATGCAACGTTGAACGATTTACCCGATACCGAATTTAAAGTGGAAATTCTGGAAGATGGTCCGATCAAAAAAATATCCGTCAACGGAAGGGTTTATGAAGTGGATTATAATGTAGGCGGCAATACCATACATTCGATTATCATGAATCACAATTCATATAACGTACAGATAACCTCTCTTGGAAATTCCGCTGACTACGAAATAGAGAACAAAGGCGATTATTTTCTGGTAAACGTGGTCGACGAATTGAAAAAAATGCGTATGGAGCATTCCAAATCGGGCGTTATAGGCCGTCAGGTGATAACAGCGCAAATGCCGGGCGTTATTCTGAAAGTATATGTCAAGCCGGGCGAAGAAGTAAAAGCCGGCGCTCCGCTTTGCGTATTGGTAGCCATGAAAATGGAAAACGAAATTCGAAGCCCGATCGATGGGATTGTAAAAGAAGTGTATATCAAAGACAACGATAAAATGACTGTCGGCGATAAAATGTTCGTGGTCGAATAAAACGATGCGATTTGCGCCGTCGTCCGTAGACTTCAAGTCCACGGGCGGCGGCGTGAACGTTTCAATCATACTCCAAGGCAATAATAACCGTTTGGCGCAAGATATAAAACGGATATGCCGCTTTAGTTGCAAAATAAAAACGAATCCAAACCTCTTGGCTTGGCGTAAATCAAATTGCCGTAATGTCCTATTCTTTTCTTACAGAATAACATTATTCAATTGTCCGCATTATCTGCGTTCAATAAAAAAAATCAGTCGATTTTTATTTTTTTTGACTAAAATATCGTATTTTTGTTTTTCCTAAAGGCTTTTGAAAAATGAATAAAATTTATTTTATAACAATAGGCATCTTCCTGCTAACTCCTTCTCTCTCTGCGAAGATATGGATCAATGAACTCATGCAAAGCAATATCGATTTAGTGCGGGACGATCTGCAGGAGTTTCCCGACAGTTGGGTGGAACTCTACAACGATGCCGATCAAAATGCGAGCATCCAGAATTGGTATATTTCCGATAGTCCGGATTACCGGCAAGGATGGAGAATCGCTCCCTATACGCTTATTCCGGCCAAGGGCTATTTGTTAATTTATTGCGACAAAGTAGCTTCCGGACTTCATACCCCATTTCGTCTGGACAGCAGCGGAGGAAGTATTTACTTATTCGATGCCGGAGGCAATCTGATGGATGCCGTAAACAGTATTCCTAAGCAATTGGCGCCCAACATTGCGCGGGGACGTACCAGCGATGGAGGCGCTGTGTGGAAAAATTTGATCGAACCAACTCCCAACGGAAAAAACGATGGGAAATATTCGGATATCGTATTGAACAATCCTGTTTTCAGCCTTCCCGGAGGTATTTTTCGAAATGCGGTGAAAGTGAGTTTATCCTTACCCAAAAATGCGCCGGCAGGAGTCGCCTTGTCGCATATTCATTATACCCTGGATAATTCGGAACCTACTCTGAACTCTCCGGCGTATACGGGCGAACTGACGATTTCAAAAACTACGGTAGTCAAAGCCAAAATCATTCATCCCGATTATTTGTTGAACCGTTCGCAAGCGCATTCCTATATCATTGTGTCCAGAGATTTGACGTTGCCCATCATTTCCATTAGCTTAGACAGCGCCTATCTGTGGGATGACCAATTTGGAATCTATTGCCGAGGAGACGGTACCTACGGCAAAACCGGAAACGGAGTGGACTTCAAGGCCAATTGGAATAACGACTGGCGGCGTCCCGCCAATTTCGAATATTTCCCTTCGCAAGGTTCTGAGGCTGTATTGAATCAAGTGGGCGAAATGCGCATTTCGGGGGCCTGGTCGCGCTCCAATCCGCAAAAAACGCTCGCCTTTTATGGAAACAAACGCTTTGGAATAAAAAATTTCCAATATGATTTATTCAGCCAAAAGCCGGGACAAGATATTCGTTCCTTCCTCATCCGCAATTCGGGAAACGACTTTTGGTGGACGCATTTCCGAGACGCTGCAGAACAGCTTTTTATGGGACGCAAAGTGGATGTGGATTATCAGGAATATCAACCGGCCATTTTTTATCTGAACGGAAGATATTGGGGAATTCAGAATCTGCGGGAACGCTCGAACGAAGATTTTGTGGTGGCCAATTATGGCGACATCGATTTCGATATGATTGAAAATTGGTGGGGACAATTGCAAAATGGCGACAAAACGGAATGGAATCGGTTGATGAATGAATTGCGCAAACCGGCTAATCAAATTGATTACAACTGGTTGATGAATCAAGTCGATTTGAATGAATACATCAATTACATGATTCTGGAAATTTATGTGTCCAATACCGATTTTCCGGGCAATAATGTGGTGATGTGGAAACCAAAAACAGCGGGAGGGAAATGGCGTTTCCTCCTCAAGGATCTGGATCACGGTTTAGGAATTTGGGGTACGAATCAGCCCAGTCACAATGCGCTGCAATACAACACAGAAAACAACAACGACGACCGGAAATTGTTTCGAGCTTTGCTGTCGCAAGATTCGTTTAAAAAAGAATTTTACAGCCGGTTTGCCGTTTACTTAGGCGATCTCCTGCATTACAATACGACCTCTCAATTGATCGACAGCATTCAACGGCTGCTGGAGCCGGAAATGGGCGATCATCTTACCCGCTGGATACCCGAAATGTGGTGGCGCGATCTTAATTCTTGGCGAGGCGAAGTGAATCAAATGAAGAACTGGTGCAATCAACGAAACGCGTACGTTTACGCTCAATTGAAAAATTATTTCAATTTAGGGTCTGTTATGCGGATGACGCTGACCGCCGATCCAAATTTGACGGAAATGCCCAGTCTTTCCATCAATGGAGTCCCGCTGCAAAAACCCGCTTTCGACGGGTCTTACTTTCAGAACGAGAATGTTCAGTTCCGTTTCGAAGGAGAAAATCCGTCGGCCTATGCTTGGGAAATTACGGCAACGGCCAATGGCTCCGCTGCAACGACCACCTATTGCCAATCTGATTTGACATACTACATTCCAAATCAATGCACCTCATTGAAAATAAACGTAATAAGCAATACGGTCGGAATTAATACTTTCCATGCCTCTCCTGTCATCGTTTCAGCAGAACAAGGCTATCTGTATTTCTCCGGCATGGAAGGAAAATCGGTAATTGCTGTTTACGACCTTACGGGAAAGCGGATCAAACAGTGGGATACTGAGAATTATGAAGACCGTTTCCCCTTCCGCGAAAAGGGCGTATGGATAGTGAAAGTAAAAAATTCGACTCAAAATGTGAGCAACAAAATAATCTTATCCGGCGAATAGATTTTTTGTTATTTTTTTATACCTTTGTAACGGTTTTTACACTTTCTATACACATAGATCAATGCTCTGGATTTACAACAATAGCGATATTATTCAATACCAACGAATAACAGTATCTTGTGAAATAGGCCAAACGGCCAAAAATAGTATCAATTGTTTATTAGATACTTATCCTGTTAGCGATAAGAAAAATCAAAATCATGAAAGCAAAACTTCTATTATTAACGAGTTTATTTTTTCTTCCCGTTTTTGGCGAATCTGTAGCCGTTCCACAAGAAACAACCGTTACCATTTGCACCGGCAAATATTCCAAACGCTATCATAATTCTATTTGTCGAGGAATGAAAGCTTGCAAAGGCGAAGTGAAGAAAGTCAAACGTTGGGAAGCGATGAACATGGGATTGACTCCCTGCGGATATTGTTATAGATAACGAATAGTCTTGATGGATAAACGCTTATAAATGCAATAGAATATATTCATTTTAAATAAAAAAATAGTATGCAAAATAATACTTTGTTTACAAGCTGATTATCTTTAAGTATCAGTAAGTTTTAACTATTTTTTTGCATACTTGTTTGAAAATGGCGTACTTTTTCTTAATTTTGCGGCGTAGAACAGCCTTGCAGTACAGACACTTTGGAAAGAAAAAATGTTGGTATTTGTTCTCAGGAGCTGAACGACTACCCCTTTTTATTTGGGAATCAACACATAAGCATCTATCAATTTATTAAAAAAAATTAAAATGAAGAAGATTTTATTTTTTACTGCGCTTTTGTTTATTTCAAAGGCAGGCTTTTCTCAAGATTTCATTTCGCTGAAAAAAGGCACAAAACTGGAAGCTATTATAACGGAAATTACTCCTACTATGGTACGCTACAAATTATATTCAGACCCGAAAGGGAAAACTTATTTTGCTTATAAAGAAGATATTGCAGGTATTTTGTATCAGAATGGAGGAGTAGAATCTTTTGGTGCGTCCAACGAGCAAAAATCGGGGAATAGTTCAAGTTCTTCAAGTATAAAGAATCGAAAAAAATCGGGAACTTCTTCTTCTCCAAAGACAAACAGTCATATAAGAGAGGAAGGAATGTTGCGTCCCGGTTATCTTGAGAGCATTCAGGAAAATTTAGAAACGAATCCGTCGTCTGTCAACAGCAGCCAGCGGGATTCCATGGACGATGTGATTCTATTTAAAGATGGAACAAGAAAAACGGCGACAATATTGGAAGTTACTCCCAATGCGGTAAAATATTGGGGCTATGACATTCCCAATGGCGTTCTCTATACAACAAATAAATCGGACATTGCAAAAGTTATTTACAAGAACGGAAGAGAGGAAACGTTTACGTCCTCTTTCGAAACGGCATCTTCGGGATGGAGCGACAACAGTAATCTTTATTTGGGAGGAAACGAAGATATTATTTATTTGAAAAATGGAAGCATCATTCGAGGAACCATTGTGGAGCAAATTCCAAACAAATCCATCCGAATTGAAACGGCTGAAGGAAATATCCTGGCCTATCAGATGAATGATATTGGAAAGATTGGAAAAGCCGGAAAAGAAACGCCTCGAAAAAATTACCGTTCGACTCAAAGTTCTGGACTAAAGCCTGGATACAAAGGAATTATTGACGTGGGATATTATTTTGGCGTAGGCAATGTCAAGTTGGACCGATTGAATCTCAATATCATCAATGGATACCAGCTAAATCCGTATATTTCATTGGGAATCGGTACAGGAGTACATTATTATATTGACGATCAATCTATTCTAATTCCATTTTTTGCAGACTTTCGAGCCAATTTCATTAATGGAGCTGTATCGCCCTATTTGTCTTTTGACATTGGATATTCGTTTAACGCTAAAGATAATTTTCGCGGCGCTGGAATTATGCTAAATCCAACCTTGGGCGTAAGTTATAAATTTGCCGATGGTGGTGAAATGCACGCCGGTTTTGGTTACCAAAGGCAAAGCGTACAATTTCATTCTGTTGTTGATCTTTTTGATTATTATCCGCGTGCAGATTACGGCTCGCTGGCTATTAAGATTGGATTTTCATTTTAGTATTTTATACATTTTGTGATTTTTTTACTCAAAACAACCTTTCTGCAGCTTAGGCGATGAAAGGTTGTTTTTGTTTGTAAGGATATAGTAAAAGATTTTTTTTCTTACATTTGTAAGATTGTTTATTCACATAATAATAATGAAGGAGGAATTAGCAGAAAATGAAAATGAAAGGAAATACGGTATTGATTACAGGGGGAGCAACGGGAATCGGTTATGCGATGGCGAAATATTTTTATGAACGAGGCAATACCCTGATTATTTGCGGCCGTCGCGAGGATAGGCTGGCGCAAGCCGCAAATGAACTGCAAGGAATTTATACTATTCCATGCGATGTGGCAAATCCCGATGATCGTCAGGCTTTGCTTAGATACATGAGTGAGAGCTTTCCCCAGATGAACATACTGATCAATAACGCTGGAATCCAGCGCGACATTGATTTGACAAAAGGAATAGACGAATTGGATAGCGGCGACAGTGAAATCCGCATCAACTTCGAAGCTCCTGTTTATCTTTCTGCACTTTTTACTCCCTTACTTGCGGGCAAAGAGAATGCAACTATAGTTCATGTTTCGTCCGGTCTTGCTTTTATGGTGGAACGGGCGGCGAGGGCGCCTATTTATTGTGCGACAAAAGCCGGATTGCATGCCTTTTCAATCGCGCAGCGTATCCAGCTTGAGCCGCTGGGAATCCGAGTGGTTGAAATTATTCCGCCCATGGTAGAATCTGAACTGAATAGGGAAGGACGCAGAAAAAGAAACATGCTGAAATCGCCTTATATGATGACTGCGGATGATTTTGTGGAAAAAACTTTTGCAAAAATGGAACAAGGGATAGATGAAATTCGGTTGGAAAGACTGTAATAATTTTAAAGAATAGAGATGGCCAAATTGTATGATCAAGGACATGCCAGTTTCCGCATTACGACAGACAACGGTACTGTAATTTACATCGATCTTTAAAAATTACGCTATGACGGATTTTTCTACTGTTGTACAACGACAGCATGCTTTTTTTGCTACAGGAAACACAAAGGATATTCAGTTCCGCATCGAATGCTTGCGAAAACTGGAGGGGTGGGTATTTCGTCACGATGAAGATATCCTGTCCGCATTGAAAACCGATTTAAACAAATCGCCATTTGAAGCGTTTGCTACGGAAATAGGTCTTGTGTTGGACGAAGTGCGGTATGCATTGAAACATATTCGTCGTTGGAGTCAATCCAAACGTGTTGCTTCGAACTTGAAAAACTTTCCGTCGGAGGGTAGAATCTATCCCGAACCCTATGGCGTATCACTGATTATGTCGCCGTGGAACTATCCCTTTGCTTTGACTGTCGTGCCGATTATTGCCGCTGTGGCCGCCGGAAATTGCGCCGTTGTCAAACCCTCGGCCTATTCTCCCGCTACATCGTCAATCCTGTTGCAAATGTGCGCCGAGATATTTCACGAAGACCATGTCGTAGTCGTGCAAGGCGGACGCGAGGAAAATAAGGCCTTGCTCGACGAACGGTACGACTTTATTTTTTTCACCGGCAGCACGTCCGTTGCGAAAAATGCCGTGATGCCTGCCGCCGCACGGAACTTGACCCCTGTTGTCTTGGAGTTGGGCGGTAAAAGTCCCTGTATCGTGGACGAGACTGCCCACTTGAAATTGGCGGCAAAACGCATTGTGTGGGGAAAATTTGTTAACGCGGGTCAAACTTGTGTCGCGCCCGATTATTTACTTGTGCATCGTTCTGTAAAGGAGAAGCTGCTTGCAGAAATGGGGGAGGTAATCCAAACGCAGTATGGCAAACATTCCCTTGAAAATCCGAGTTACCCCAGAATCATCAACGAAAAACATTTTCGTCGGTTGCTGACATTGTTGGAGGGTGAGAAAATCATCCGAGGGGGCGGCTCTAATCCAGCGACCCTGCAGATCGAACCGACGTTGCTCGACGACGCAAAATGGGATGCGCCAGTGATGAACGAGGAAATTTTCGGACCCATTTTGCCTGTTCTGACTTATGTGGAGGCGGAGGAAGCAGTCCGCCTAATCAATGCACGTCCAAAACCGTTGGCAATGTATCTGTTTACCAATCGGAAAGAAGTTGAGCGGTACTTTTTGCGCAACGTGTCTTTTGGCGGCGGTTGCGTTAACGATACCCTCGCGCATTTGTCTGTTCCGAGTCTACCGTTCGGCGGTATAGGCGACAGCGGGATGGGCAGCTATCACGGCAAAGCCGGATTTGATGCGTTTACGCACTATAAAAGCGTACTACATAAATCCAAATATCTTGACATACCCTTGCGTTATCCGCCCTATACCGACTTTGCATTTAAACTGATTAAAAAACTTTAAAAAATCGAAAGGATTAAAAATGAACGAGCAAGAACTTCTCCAATTAATGAAGGAGCGGAAGTCGTCGAGAATGCTGTTCGACGAAAATCGCCCTATTGGTGCTGCCGTTTTGCAAAATATTCTCGAAGCGGCAACATGGGCGCCAACCGCTCACAATATGCAGAATTTTGAAATCGTCGTTATAGACGATAAATCCGTACTAACGAAATTAAGCGAACTCGAATCGGCGGTTTCTCCTGTATTCCTACAGGAAAATTATCGGCAACTTTCTTTTACGGAGGATGAACTTAAAAAGAAAAAAACGGGCGTTTTGGCGACTCAATTTCCTGCATCGTGGCTTACTCCCGAAGCGCAACACGGTAATTTGAATCAACCTGCGTCAAAATTGGGGGAACAGGTACGCCGAGGACCTGTTTTACTATTGGTGTTATACGATCCGAATCGCCGGGCTCCAGCTTCGGAAAATGATTTTCTGGGCGTAATGAGTTTGGGATTCATGATGGAAAATCTATGGCTGATGGCAGCCGTACAGGGTGTAAGTCTCCATATTTTAAGCGTTTTTGGCAATGAACCTTTATCCGGCGAGGTGAAAAAAATGCTGAATATTCCGCCGAAACTTCAGATTGCGCTCGGCGTTCGTCTGGGTTATCTGAGCGAAAATGATGCGCATCAACTTCGCGTTCGTCGCGAGGTAAATGATTTTGTACGGTTTAACCGATATTGAAATTGAAACGCAGATGAAGCGGATGGAACAGATAAATGCCGATAAATATAAAAAGTCAGCATTCATCCATACCTTCTGCTTCATCTGCGTTCAATATTCCTAAAATCCGCAAGTATTTTTATAACTAATTATTATGTTAGGCATTATATTTTATTTGTTTCATCAAAAATGGCGATAATATATTTTTATCCTAAGAAAATTTACAATTACATACAAATTATCTGACGGATTTTAGGACATTTATCAATCGACATCATTATCAAAAAAAATCATTTATCTTTTGGAATATAAGAAAGAAAATCGTACTTTTGCGCCACTAAAAAATCGGCGAGATAGCTCAGCAGGTTAGAGCGCATGATTCATAATCATGAGGTCCCGAGTTCAATCCTCGGTCTCGCTACCGGAAACGGAGAGGTTTACGATAGGTCGTGAACCTCTTTTCATTTATTTTTGCCTCTTTTCAAATATTTTGTTATATTTGCCTCCTATTTCAAATTGAAATTATGAAATCCGGAAAAGCCAAAAGTTTAATTGGAGTATTGTTAGCCCTGTTTATAATCAGTTTTGCAGGTTGCAGTAGTGATAACTTAAGCCCCATTACATTAAAGAGTCAAGACGATACAACAATTTATATGAGACTGACCTATTTTACTATCGAAAATGGATATATTTTTCCTCTACAAGGTGGAGATGGCAGTTATTCCGTAAAATCAAATAACGATAAGATTGTTACAGCCGAGATGGCGTCTCCTGTTGATTTACATTTAATGCCCATAGATATAGGAGAAACGACCGTAACAATAACAGATAACTCTCAAAATATACTTATTCTAAACATACGGGTAGATTATGAAACTCGAAATTGTGTTGTACGGAGCTGTGATGTGACCATATTCGGAGATGATTTGGCTGAAAATGAGAAAAAAGAAATCCGTGAAAAACAACTGGCAGAGATACCTGTAAAAGTGGGAGGCGGTTATAAATTTATTTATACAGACGCACCCGCCAGAAAGGGTAAAGCTGTTATTTATGCGGACACTTTCGGTTCTGACGGAATTGAAACAACATTTGAAGAGAAAGAATTTGAAAGTATATATGTACCTAATGCTGTTTCACGCGGATATGAGATAGTTATAGGAAATGAAAAAAGAATTTTTATTTTCGCAGCATCAGGAGTACCATCATTAATAGAATTAAGGGAAGATGTTACCCCCAAAGTGCAAGTCGAATATTCCCTTGCAGAGTTGGTCTATACCTCTCAAATTATTTATGCTCCTTCTCCCCCGATAAACGACTAAAAGATCTATGTCATGAAGATAAAGGCTTGAGATGCAAGAATAATTGTAGTTTCACCCTTTTATTCCACTTCCCTTCGTATAAAAACTCTTCCAACACTTTCTTTTCCAACAAATTTACCAAATATTTGGAAACAATGCGGTAGCGAGTATTTATCGAACCTTAATATAAAGCGTTCCGTCATTGCGACTGCAAGGCATAAAGAACAGAAAACAATTCCGTGAATAATAACTTGCTTATTGGATTGCTTCGGGCAAAACCCCCGCAATGACGGATTTTACGCTTTAACTTGATGATTTGTCGCGCGCCGCGTCTCTATTTTTTAACGATTATTCATCGTCTTCTTCCATCGCATTCATTACGGCGAAAGAACGAGAGCGGGAGCCTGCGTGCATTTTTTCAAAATCTTCTCTGTGTCCTACAACAATTTTATCGTATTCTTTCAGGCCTGTTCCCGCAGGAATCAAGTGACCGCAAATCACATTTTCCTTCATGCCTTCCAAACGGTCTACTTTACCGTTGATAGCGGCTTCATTCAATACTTTCGTTGTTTCCTGGAAAGAAGCGGCCGACATGAAACTGTTTGTTTGCAGAGCGGCTCTTGTGATTCCTTGAAGCACCTGATTGGCTGTGGCAGGGATAGCGTCGCGCACTTCTACCAACCGCATGTCGCGGCGTTTCAAAGCAGAGTTCTCATCGCGAAGTTTACGCGCCGTAACGATCTGCCCCGGTTTCAGATTGGGCGAATCTCCGGCATCGAGTACTACTTTCTTACTCCAGATGCGGTCGTTTTCTTCCATTACCTCGTTTTTATCCGCTAATTGTTGTTCCAGAAAACGGGTGTCGCCCGGTTCTATAATTTCAACTTTGCGCATCATTTGGCGGACGATCACTTCGAAATGTTTGTCGTTGATTTTTACCCCTTGCAGACGGTACACGTCCTGTACCTCGTTCACGATGTATTCCTGAACGGCTGTTGGTCCGTTGATGGCCAAAATATCGGAGGGAGTCACCGCTCCGTCGGAAAGCGGCGTACCTGCGCGTACATAGTCGTTTTCCTGTACCAAAATTTGTTTGGATAGTGAAATCAAGTATGTTTTGGCTTCTCCTGTCTTGGATACCACGGTTACTTCGCGGTTTCCTCGCTTGATTTTGCCAAACACTACTTCTCCGTCGATTTCGGATACAACAGCCGGATTGGAAGGATTGCGCGCTTCGAACAATTCCGTAACGCGAGGAAGCCCTCCCGTGATATCCCCTGTTTTGCCTACAGCGCGGGGAATCTTTACCAGTACTTCTCCCAATTTTACGAAGTCGCCTTCTTCTTTCACCACATGCGCTCCCAACGGCAAGTTGTATGTTTTCAGTACGCTTCCGTCGTCGTCTATGATGTGCGCAACCGGAATTTTTGTCTTGTCGCGCGATTCAATGATAATTTTTTCTTTCAGACCCGTCTGATCGTCGTATTCTGTTTTATAGGTTACATTTTCGACGACATTTTCGAATTTGATTCTACCCAACACTTCCGATACAATCACCGCGTTGAACGGATCCCATTCCAGGATCACATCGCCCTTTTTAATTGCATCTCCACTTTTGAAAAACAATTTGGCGGCGTAAGGAATGTTGTGCGTAGCCAAAACTATTCTTGTATTGGCATCAATGATACGCAATTCCGAAAGGCGGCTGATAACTGTTTGTGATTTTCTCCCTACATCGTCGACTGTATCCACTGTACGAACCTCGTCGATTTCCAGAATGCCGTCGTATTTGGAAGTGATATTATTTTCCGTTACAATATTGGCGGCGATCCCCCCTACGTGGAACGTCCGCAATGTCAGCTGCGTTCCCGGTTCGCCAATTGATTGAGCAGCAATAACGCCTACCGCTTCTCCTCTTTGTACCATGCGGCCGGTTGCTAAATTCCGTCCATAACATTTGGCGCAAACTCCTTTTTTGGATTCACAAGTCAATACCGAACGAATTTCAACTCGTTCGATCGGAGAATTCTGTATTTTTTCTGCGATATCTTCCGTGATCTCTTCGCCTGAAGATACAAGCAATTCGCCGGAGATAGGATGGTAAATATCGTGAACCGATACGCGGCCTAAAATTCGTTCGTAGAGCGAAGCAACCACTTCTTCGTTGTTTTTCAATTCGGTAGCCACCAAACCACGCAAGGTTCCGCAATCTTCTTCATTGATGATTACATCGTGTGAAACGTCGACCAAACGGCGAGTCAGGTAACCGGCATCCGCTGTTTTCAAAGCCGTATCTGCCAAACCTTTACGCGCACCATGCGTAGAAATGAAATATTCCAGCACCGACAATCCTTCCTTAAAATTGGCAAGAATTGGGTTTTCGATAATTTGTCCTCCTTCTGCGCCAGATTTTTGAGGCTTAGCCATCAATCCGCGCATACCCGACAACTGTCGGATTTGTTCCTTGCTTCCTCGCGCGCCGGATTCCAACATCATGAAAACAGAATTGAAACCTTGGTCGTCTTCGCGGAGCTGTTTCATTAAAATATCGGACAATCGGGAATTAACGTGCGTCCATGTGTCGATAATCTGATTATAACGTTCGTTGAACGTGATTACCCCCATGTTGTAGTTGCTCATGATTTGCTCTACTTCGTCGTAACCTTCCTGTACCAGCATCTCTTTTTCTTTGGGAATGATGATGTCGTCGAGATTGAACGACAAGCCTCCCTTGAAGGCCATCATGTAACCCAAGTTTTTGATATCGTCCAAGAACTGGGCGGTTCGCGCCACTCCGCAAGTCTTGATTACCTTGCCGATAATGTCCCGTAACGATTTTTTGGATAATTCCTCGTTGATAAAACCTACTTCTTTTGGCACATATTCGTTGACCATTACACGGCCTACCGAAGTTTCAACCATTTGCTGAATCGATCTTCCGTCTTTGTCGACATCGTCTACATACACTTTAACCGGAGCATGGATGTCTACTTTGCCTTCATTGTAAGCAATGATAGCTTCTTCCGATCCGTAAAATCTCAAACCTTCTCCCCGAGCGCCTTTGCGAAGTTTTGTAATGTAAAACAGTCCCAACACCATATCCTGCGAAGGAACGGTAATCGGTGCGCCGTTAGCGGGATTCAATATATTGTGAGAAGCCAACATCAACATTTGCGCTTCCAATATGGCTTCATTGCCTAAAGGAAGGTGAACAGCCATTTGGTCGCCGTCGAAGTCGGCATTGAAAGCCGTACAAGAAAGAGGGTGTAACTGAATCGCTTTTCCTTCAATCAGTTTCGGCTGGAAAGCTTGAATGCCCAAGCGGTGCAAGGTCGGGGCGCGGTTCAACAATACCGGATGACCCTTCATTACATATTCGAGGATGTCCCATACAACCGGCTCTTTCCGATCTACGATTTTTTTGGCCGATTTGACGGTCTTAACAATTCCTCTATCAATTAATTTCCTAATAATAAATGGCTTATAAAGTTCTGCAGCCATTCCTTTCGGGATGCCGCATTCGTGCATTTTCAATTCGGGTCCTACTACAATGACCGAACGAGCTGAATAGTCCACCCGTTTACCCAACAAGTTTTGACGAAAACGGCCTTGTTTTCCTTTCAAACTGTCGGACAAGGATTTCAATGGCCGATTGGCGTCGGTTTTTACTGCGCTCGACTTGCGGGAATTGTCAAACAACGAATCGACCGATTCTTGGAGCATTCGCTTTTCGTTTCGTAAAATCACTTCGGGCGCTTTGATGTCTATCAAGCGTTTCAAGCGGTTGTTGCGGATGATTACGCGGCGATACAAATCGTTCAGATCCGAAGTAGCAAACCGGCCCCCATCCAAAGGAACCAAAGGACGCAATTCGGGAGGAATCACGGGCACAACTTTGACAACCATCCATTCCGGACGATTTTTGCCTTTCGACATACGGAACGATTCGACAACTTGCAAGCGTTTCAAGGCTTCGGCTTTTCTTTGCTGCGAAGCATCGTTTCCTGCTTTGTGGCGCAATTCGTAGGAAAGTTCGTCCAAATCCAGACGGACTAAAAGGTCGTAAATCGCTTCCGCGCCCATTTTGGCGATGAATTTATTGGGATCGCTATCATCCAGCAATTGATTGCCCGCTGGCAGCGTATCCAGAATTTCCAAGTATTCTTCTTCCGAAAGAAGTTCGTAAACGTTCTTATCGACCACTACACCCGGTTGAATCACGACATAGCGCTCGTAATAGATAACCGAATCTAATTTTTTTGTCGCCAACCCCAGCAAATAACCTATTTTGTTGGGTAAAGAACGAAAATACCAGATATGCGCTACTGGAACTACCAAATGAATATGCCCCATTCGTTCGCGACGTACTTTCTTTTCGGTCACTTCCACGCCGCAACGATCGCAAACGATTCCTTTGTAGCGGATTCTTTTGTATTTACCGCAATGACATTCGTAATCTTTCACCGGCCCGAAAATACGTTCGCAAAACAAGCCGTCGCGTTCCGGTTTGTAAGTACGGTAATTGATTGTTTCCGGTTTCAAAACTTCTCCGCTCGATTGGGCAAGAATTTCATCGGGAGAAGCTAACCCTATGGATATCTTTGTAAAAACGCTTTTTGTCTTATTTTCTTTTCTAAAAGCCATAATTTTATTAAATTAGAAATTACTCTAATGTGACATTCAATGCTAAACCCTTCATTTCGTGCAATAACACATTCAATGATTCGGGAATACCCGGGACAGGCATCGGATCGCCTTTTACAATTGCTTCATAAGCTTTGGCGCGTCCCACGACATCGTCTGATTTGATCGTAAGAACTTCTTGGAGGATGAACGAAGCGCCAAAAGCTTCCAGCGCCCAAACTTCCATTTCTCCAAAACGTTGTCCGCCAAATTGAGCTTTACCACCTAAAGGTTGTTGCGTAATCAAAGAATACGGACCAATCGAACGGGCATGCATCTTATCGTCTACCATGTGCCCCAACTTTAACATATAAATAACTCCCACTGTAGCAGGTTGATCGAAACGTTCTCCTGTTCCTCCGTCGTAAAGGTAAGTTTTTCCGTAACGGGGAAGATCGGCCATATCCGTCCAAGTATTCAAATCGTCCAGCGAAGCGCCGTCGAAAATAGGAGTTGTAAATTTTACTCCTAAAGTTTTACCTGACCAACCCAATACCGTTTCAAAAATCTGACCCAAATTCATACGTGAAGGCACGCCCAAAGGGTTCAAGACAATGTCGACAATCGTTCCGTCTTCTAGGAAAGGCATATCTTCGTCGCGCACAATCCGTGAAACAATCCCTTTGTTTCCGTGGCGTCCAGCCATTTTGTCTCCCACCTGCAATTTACGTTTTTTGGCGATATACACTTTCGCCATTTGAACGATACCGGTAGGCAGTTCATCGCCGATCGTATAATCGAATTTTTGTCGTTTCAGTTCGGCATCCAATTCCTTGTATTTTTTCAAATAATTGACAATAAGGTCGCGGATCAGATCGTTTTTAACAGGATCGACAGTCCATTTGGAAACCTGAACCGTTGTATAATCAATTTTGTTCAAATCTTCCCGCATGAATTTCAATCCTCTCGGAATCAGATCCACGTTCATGAAGTCTTTTACTCCTTGCGATACTTTTCCCTCTGTGAGAAGGAGCAGCTTGTTGACCAAAATGGTTTTCAATTCGTCCATTTTCCGTTCATAATCTTCATCCAGTTGAGGCAACTTCGCTTTATTGCTCAATCTCGATTTTCCTTTTTTAACGGCTTTGGAGAAAAGATTTCTTCCAATGACCACGCCTCTTAAAGACGGAGAAGCTTTCAATGAAGCGTCTTTCACATCGCCTGCTTTTTCTCCGAAGATCGCACGGAGTAGTTTTTCTTCTGGCGAAGGATCCGATTCTCCTTTCGGCGTAATTTTTCCGATGAGGATATCGCCCGGTTCTACCCGAGCGCCTATGCGAATGATTCCGTTTTCATCCAAATTTTTAGTAGCTTCCTCGCTTACGTTGGGAATATCGCTGGTCAGCTCTTCCACTCCCCGTTTGGTTTCACGTACCTCCAGAATGTATTCGTCCACATGGACGGAGGTAAAAATGTCTTCGCGCACTACTCGTTCGCTGACCACAATAGCATCTTCAAAATTATACCCTTTCCACGGCATGAAGGCTACTTTCAAGTTTTTGCCTAAAGCCAATTCTCCCTTTTCGGTAGAATAACCTTCGGTCAGAATCTGATCTTTTACTACCCGATCGCCTTTCCGAATGATCGGCCGCAAGTCGATCGTTGTATTTTGATTGGTTTTCCTAAATTTAGGAATATAATAAGTTTTCACTGCCGATTCGAAGCTCACAAAATTTTCGTCTGCAGTCCGGTCGTATTGAATGTCGATTTGGGTTGCATCAACGAAAATCACTTCACCCGGTCCTTCAGCCGTAATTTGAGTACGCGAATCTTTGATCAATTGGCCTTCCAATCCCGTACCGACAATCGGAGCTTCCGGCAACAGCAAGGGAACGGCTTGGCGCATCATGTTCGATCCCATCAAAGCGCGATTGGCGTCGTCGTGTTCCAAGAAGGGAATCAAAGAAGCAGCGATTGAAGCAATTTGCGTAGGCGAAACGTCCATCAGTTCCACCGCCTCTGGATCTACGACCGGATAATCGGCATCTTGGCGGGCTTTGACGCGGCTGCGAATGAAAGAGCCGTCGTCGTTCAACTGTGCATTCCCCTGAGCAATAATTTTTCCTTCTTCTTCTTCCGCCGTCAAATAAGTAATTCCGGCAGAAGAGATATCCACTTTGGCGTTTATTACTTTCCGGTAAGGCGTTTCAATGAATCCCAAATCGTTGATTTTAGCATATACACAAAGCGAAGAAATCAAACCGATGTTTGGACCTTCCGGCGTTTCAATCGGACACAAACGGCCATAGTGTGTATAATGCACGTCTCGAACTTCGAAACCGGCGCGCTCGCGCGACAAACCGCCCGGCCCTAAAGCCGACATACGGCGTTTGTGCGTGATTTCTGCCAAAGGATTCGTTTGATCCATGAATTGCGACAAAGCATTTGTTCCGAAGAAAGTATTTACAACCGAAGAAATCGTTTTTGCATTGATTAGGTCGATAGGAGTAAATACCTCATTATCGCGAACATTCATGCGTTCGCGGATGGTGCGCGCCATACGCGCCAAACCAATGCCAAATTGGTTATATAATTGTTCGCCAACTGTACGGACCCGACGGTTGCTTAAGTGGTCGATATCGTCGACATTGGCTTTCGAATTAATAAGTTCAATCAGATATTTAATGATTTCGATGATGTCTTCTTTGGTAAGTACTTTGACATCAATGGGAGTCGTCAGATTCAATTTTTTATTGATCCGATAACGGCCTACTTCACCCAAATCATATCTTTTTTCGGAGAAGAACAAGTTTTGAATGACTTCCCTGGCGCTTGCATCATCGGCAGGATCGGCATTTCGAAGCTGACGATAAATGTATACAACCGCATCGCGTTCCGAATTACTTGGGTCTTTTTGCAAAGTGTTGTATATGATTGCATAATCGGAAAGATTCTGATCTTCGCGATGCAACAGAATCGTTTGAACGCCCGATTCTATTATTTCATCAATGTGACGCGCTTCCAACACTACTTCACGATCGATAAATACCTCATTCCGTTCGATCGAAACCACTTCGCCCGTATCTTCATCCACAAAATCTTCAACCCAAGTTTTCAAAACCCTAGCAGCCAGTTTGCGGCCAATCGCTTCATTCAGATTGGTTCGATTGACCTTGATTTCTTCGGCTAAGTTGAAGATTTCCAATATATCTTTATCATTTTCAAAGCCAATTGCTCTCAAGAGCGTGGTAACAGGTAACTTTTTCTTCCGGTCGATGTAGGCATACATCACATTGTTGATATCGGTAGCAAATTCAATCCAGGAACCTTTGAATGGAATGATTCGGGCTGAATATAATTTTGTTCCGTTGGAATGCAGACTTTGACCAAAAAAGACACCCGGCGAACGGTGCAATTGCGATACCACGACGCGCTCTGCTCCGTTGATCACAAATGTTCCTTTTTCAGTCATATAGGGGATTGGTCCCAAATAAACATCTTGAATAACAGTATCAAAATCTTCATGATCCGGATCTGTACAATAGAGTTTTAGTTTGGCTTTTAGAGGGACGCTGTACGTTAAGCCTCGTTCTATGCACTCTTCAATCGTATAGCGCGGAGGATCAATGTAATAGTCCAAAAATTCAAGTACAAAGTTATTTCGCGTATCCGCAATAGGGAAATTTTCCATATACACTTTATACAAACCTTCATTTTTTCTCTTTTCAGGAGGAGTATCCAACTGAAGAAAATCTTTGAATGACTTTAATTGTACTTCGAGGAAATCCGGATATTCGAAAGGATTTTTGATCGAAGCAAAATTTACTCTTTGATTATTATTTGTTATTGAAGACATTTATTGCCGGATTTGAAAGTTGTTTTGAATAAAAAACAATGAAATAATGAAACAAGCATGTAAGAAACTTTTCAAACGCATTTGCATAAAAGAATTTTTTTTGTTCATTCCATTTTTATTGTAGCACAAAAAGGTTAAGAACCTTCTTCTGAAGATCCTTAACCAAAAATTTTGTTAGAGAACCCTTATTTAAGTTCAACTTCTGCTCCTGCTTCTTCCAGTGATTTTTTCAATGTTTCAGCTTCATTTTTAGAAATGCCTTCTTTTAATGTAGAAGGAGCGCTATCCACCATGTCTTTGGCTTCTTTCAAAGAAAGACCTGTTAATTCTTTTACTAATTTAACAATAGCTAATTTATTAGCGCCCGGTCCTTTAATCACTACATCAAAAGATGTTTTTTCTTCTTTTTCCTCAGCAGCAGCTACAGGGCCAGCAGCAACAGCTACTGCTGCCGCAGCGGGTTCAATACCATATTCTGATTTAAGAATCTCAGCAAGTTCGTTTACTTCCTTTACGGTTAAGTTTACTAATTGTTCAGCAAAAGCTTTCAAATCTGCCATTTTTGTATAATTTTTTATTTGTTTGTTTATATTTTTTTGAAATTAAAGAAGTTACTACAATCAGAAAAATAAAAAAAAGATATATCTAACTTCTTCATTTCTTCATTTTTCAACCTCTTTCAGCGAGAGTTTTCAATACTCCATGAATCGTTTGACCACCCGATTGAAGAGCAGAAACAACCCTTTTGGCAGGCGATTGCAACAAAGCAATAACGTCGCCAATAAGTTCATTTTTACTCTTAATAGAAACCAGTAAATCAAGATTTTCGGCTCCTACGTAAAAACCTTCTTGCACATAAGCCGCTTTTAGTTTGGGAATATCCGTTCCTTTAGCAAATGTTTTAATCAACTTGGCGGGGCTATTGGCATTGTTCGAAAACATGATGGCCGTATTTCCCTTCAAAGCTGGAATTAACGCGGAAAAATCTCCTTCTACTTCTTCTAAGGCTTTCTTAAGCAAGGTGTTTTTTACAACAACTAATTTAATATCCTCTTTGTTACACTCTCTTCTCAAACTGCTTGTTTTTTTTGCATTCAGCGTTGCAATATCAGTTAAATAGAAGTTTGCGTATTGGCCTATAATAGTAGCAATTCCTTTGATAACAGTTGATTTATCTTCCTTTCTCATAATTCAATTTCTTTAAATTTCATCTACTGATTTCGGATCTACTTTAAGACCCTGACTCATCGTACTCGAAAGATAAACACTCTTAACATACGTACCCTTCGCTGCAGTAGGTTTCAATTTGATAAGTGTAGCGACGAACTCTTTAGCATTCTCGCGAATTTGATCTGGGCTAAACGACACTTTACCAATAGAAGTATGAACAATTCCGGCTTTATCGACTTTGAAATCAATTTTACCTTGTTTTACTTCCTTCACGGCAGTTGCTACGTCGTTAGTGACAGTACCGCTTTTTGGATTAGGCATCAAACCGCGCGGCCCTAAGATTCTACCCAAAGCGCCGATTTTACCCATAATAGCCGGTTGTGTGATGATCACATCCACATCCGTCCATCCGCTTTTGATTTTATCAATATATTCGTCTAATCCCACATAATCGGCTCCGGCCGCTTGAGCGCCCGCTTCCTGATCGGGAGCACATAATACGAGAACCTTCACTTGCTTACCTGTTCCATGAGGCAATGAAACCACGCCTCTCACCATTTGGTTAGCTTTACGGGGATCAACACCTAAGCGCACGTCGATATCAACGGATGCATCAAATTTGGTTGTTGTAATATCTTTTACCAAACCGGAGGCTTCTTTCAGTGTGTAAATTTTCCCTGCTTCAACTTTGCTCAAAGCTAACTTCTGATTTTTTGTAAGTTTACTCATCTCTTGAAGTTTTTTAATTATTTACAGGGAATGTCCCTTTTACTGCTATACCCATGCTGCGCGCGGTTCCTGCAACCATTTTCATAGCCGATTCCACTGTGAAACAGTTCAAGTCCGACATTTTGTCTTCTGCAATGGTCTTTACCTGTTCCCAGGTAATTTCGCTCACTTTTTTACGGTTAGGCTCTGCAGAACCACCCTTCACTTTGGAAGCTTCCAGCAGTTGGATTGCTACGGGCGGATTTTTTACGACAAACTCGAAAGACTTGTCAGCATAGTAAGTGATTACCACAGGCAATACTTTTCCTGACTTGTCTTGGGTTCGGGCATTAAATTGCTTGCAAAACTCCATAATATTGATCCCTTTTGAACCTAAAGCCGGCCCTACCGGGGGGGAAGGATTGGCTGCTCCTCCTTTAATCTGTAATTTTATTTGTCCAGCAATCTCTTTAGCCATTGTTTTGTAAATTTAATTTATAAACACTTTGGGAGGTAATAAAAAACGGATTTTTTTATACTCCTCTTTATAAAAAGGAAAGATTCGAAGAGCGTAACCTAATCGAATTATTCTTTTTCGACTTGTAAATACCCCAGTTCGAGGGGACTTTTCCGTCCAAAAATTTTGACCATGATTTTGAGTTTTTTCTTATCCGGATAAACTTCTTCAATCTCACCGTGGAAGCCGGTGAACGGCCCATAATTAATTTTGACGGTTTCGCCAACTATGTAATCAACATCGAATTCTTCGGGTTGTTCTTGCAACTCATCGGCTTTACCCAAGAGCCGGCTTACTTCAGCCGGACGCAAAGGTACCGGATGATTTCCTCCCAGAAAACCAATTATGAAATTGACGTTTTTCAGAAAATGTACCACTTCTCCTACCAAAGCCGCTTCAATAATAATGTAACCGGGAAGAAAAGCACGTTCTTTGTGTACCTTTTTCCCGTTACGATTTTGAATGATCTTCTCAGTAGGAATAATAACCTGTGAGATATATTCTTGCAGATTATTATTTTTGATTTCTGACTCAAGATATTCTTTTACTTTATTTTCTTTACCGTTTACTGCTCGTAGAACATAAAACTTCTTTTCAATTTCAGGCATTTTTTATCCAAAAATTTTATCATAAAAGAATTTCACAGCATTTTCAAAACTGAAGTCGATAACAAATAGCACTACCGCCATAATAAGGGAAGCAATCACAACAACGATTGCGCTATTTGACAATTCCTGTGTCGTAGGCCAAGAGACCTTATATACAAGTTCGTTATAAGATTCTTTAATACTATTAATGATCTTATTCATTTTTTTATTTTGTTACTTGCACGGGTTGAAAGACTTGAACTCTCGACCCTCGGTTTTGGAGACCGATGCTCTACCAACTGAGCTAAACCCGTATATTGAATTAAGAATTATGAAATATAAATTATGAATTATAAATTAATTAAAATACCCCGTATAAATGATAGTATCCATAATTTATAATCCATAATTCTTAATTTTTATAATTCAGAACTTATTCGATAATCTCCGTAATTTGTCCCGCTCCTACTGTACGTCCGCCTTCGCGGATAGCGAAACGAAGACCTTCGCTGCAAGCTACTGGATAAATCAACTCGATAGTGATGGTCACATTATCACCCGGCATAACCATTTCGGTTCCTTCGGGAAGAGTAATTTCGCCTGTTACGTCCAAGGTACGGATGTAAAATTGCGGACGATATTTATTGTGGAACGGAGTATGGCGTCCGCCTTCTTCTTTTTTCAGGATATACACCTCTGCTTTTACTTTTGTATGAGGTTTAACCTTGTTGGGGTGAGTGATTACCATCCCGCGTTTTACTTCATCTTTGTCGATGCCGCGAAGCAACAAACCTACATTGTCTCCAGCTTGACCTTCATCCAAAATTTTGCGAAACATTTCAACTCCGGTGACAACCGATTTTTTACCTGTTGCACCCAGACCGATGATTTGGACTTCTTCACCCGTTTTGATGATACCCGTTTCGATACGACCGGTAGCAACCGTACCGCGGCCTGTAATCGAAAATACGTCTTCTACCGGCATCAAGAAAGGTTTATCTATGTCGCGCGGAGGAAGAGGAATCCATGTATCCACTGCATCCATCAATTCCATTACTTTATCTTCCCATTGAGGTATGCCGTTCAAAGCGCCCAAGGCAGAACCTTGAATGACGGGAGTATTAGTTCCGTCAAAATCGTAGAAATCAAGCAATTCGCGCATTTCCATTTCAACTAATTCCAACATTTCGGGGTCGTCTACAATATCTACTTTATTCATGAAAACCACCAATTTGGGAACGTTCACCTGACGCGCTAATAAAATATGTTCGCGTGTTTGAGGCATTGGACCATCATCTGCGGCAACTACAATAATAGCGCCATCCATTTGAGCAGCGCCGGTAACCATATTTTTTACGTAGTCGGCATGTCCCGGACAGTCCACGTGGGCATAGTGGCGTAAGGCGGTTTCGTATTCTACGTGCGCTGTATTAATTGTAATACCTCTTTCTTTTTCTTCGGGAGCGTTATCTATTGAATCAAAAGACCGTACTTCCGAAAGACCTTTTTTTGCTAATACTGTGGTAATAGCAGCTGTTAAAGTAGTTTTACCGTGGTCGACATGACCAATTGTACCGATGTTAACATGAGGTTTCGATCGGTTGAAATGTTCTTTTGCCATAATTTACTTGTTTCTTTATTTTTGATAAATATTTTTTTGTTAGACAAAATAAAAAAATAATGAAATAAAAAACGATATGTTCATTTATTTCAATCTTTGAATAATCTCCATATTTTTGCGAGCCGGCGCCGAGATTTGAACTCGGGACCTCTTCCTTACCAAGGAAGTGCTCTACCACTGAGCTACGCAGGCAACATTGAGAGCGGAAGACGGGACTCAAACCCGCGACCCTCAGCTTGGAAGGCTAATGCTCTATCGACTGAGCTACTTCCGCAGTTTAATTAAAAATGGAGTTAGTGTTTTCACTCTTCATTTTTAATTCTCAATTCTCAATTTTCAATTTAATTTGTGGGCAGTGATGGATTCGAACCACCGAAGGCGTACGCCAGCTGAGTTACAGTCAGCTCCATTTGTCCACTCTGGTAACTACCCTTATTGTATTTATTGTATTTCAATGATCCGTTTTTCCTATTCAGTTGTGCGAGCCTCTTGTCGGATTCGAACCAACGACCCCGAGATTACAAATCACGTGCTCTGGCCAGCTGAGCTAAAGAGGCAACTCTTTTTGCTAATTACACTCCTTGAATTGGATTCAATTTTAGCGGTTGCAAAAGTACACATTCTTTTTTGAACAACCAAACTTTATATGCCTTTTTTACCGTGATTTTTTTAAAGAAACAATCGAGGAATTGGAATCTGCCGGAAAAAAACAAAATATGCAGTTGTTTTAGATCGCAGAAGCTTTATGAGCCAGCGATTTCAAGTTTTCAAAATATTCTCCTGCCACATTCTTTCCTGTTGCTTGGCGCTTGTCCGTCCAGCTACCCGCTCCTTCATCTACGACAAAAGTTATAGTTTAAACGAACCTTTATCCATTTGTTTTTTTATCTCGCAAAATAACAAATAATTTCCGTGAAAATAAAAAATATGTCGTACTTTTACTTTCAATAGCTGTGTTTTTATATTATGCTTGGACAAATGAATGATATGACTGTCAAAAAAACGATTCCTGTGCTGGGAATGGGTTGCGCTTCTTGCGCCGTGAGAGTTGAAAACATCGTCCGGAATCAGGCGGGAGTAGTGCATGCTGCTGTTAATTTTGCCTCGACGGATTTGATTGTAGAGTATCACCCAGAGACCGTTTCTCCGGAAAAATTGCAGAAAGCCGTTCAAGAAGCAGGATACGACTTGTTTATTGATGAAACGGAAGAAGATTTCTCTGAAGCTTTGAACGAAATCCGGACGAAAGAATTTAATCAGTTGAAATTCAAAGTAATTACTGCTATAATTTTATCCTTGCCGGTGGTAGTTGTCGGAATGTTCTTTATGGATGTTCCATGGGCGAATGGATTCATTGGAATTCTTTCGGCTCCCGTTGTTTTCTATTTAGGAAAAGATTTTTTTATCCACGCATGGAAACAGGCTAAGCGTCGTTCCGCCAACATGGATACGCTGGTGGCTTTAAGCGTTGGAATTGCTTACTTGTTTAGCGTTTTCAATACCTTGTTTCCAGATTTTTGGCGAAAGAGAGGAATCGAACCCCATGTATACTTTGAAGCCTCATGCGTGATTGTTACGTTTGTTTTGTTAGGACGCTTATTGGAAGAAAAGGCGAAGGGAAGCGCTTCATTTGCTTTAAAAAAATTGATGGGCCTGCAATCGAAAACAGTCACAGTGGCGGGCGAGGAGGGAAAGCCGATATCAATTCCTGTTCAAAAAGTGGCGATCGGGGATATCATTTTAGTAAAACCGGGAGAAAAAATAGCCGTCGATGGTTCGGTAATCGAAGGAAGTTCGTATATAGATGAAAGTATGTTCAGCGGAGAGCCCGTTCCCGTATTGAAACAAGTTTCCGACAAAGTATGGACCGGTACAATCAACCAGAAGGGAAGCTTTCGGTTTAAGGCTGAAAAAATAGGCAGCCATACAATGCTTGCGCAAATCATCCGGATGGTACAGGAGGCGCAGAACAGTAAACCTCCCGTACAAAAAATGGCGGACAAAATAGCTGGAATTTTTGTTCCTGCGGTGATGGGCGTCGCATTGATCGCCTTCGTGTTCTGGATAGGGTTGGGCGGCGCTAATGGATTTTCTTACGGTTTATTGGCTTTTGTAACGGTGTTGGTCGTCGCTTGTCCTTGCGCTTTGGGTTTGGCAACGCCTACGGCAATTATGGTAGGAATCGGCAAAGGCGCGGAAAGGGGCATTTTGATAAAGGATGCAGAAAGTTTGGAATTAGCTCCCAAAGTAAATGCCGTCGTATTGGATAAGACGGGAACCATTACCGAAGGAAAACCGGTTGTGACCGATCTGATCTGGTTGGATCAAAAAGAAAGCGGGAAAAATATTCTTGCCGGCTTGGAAAGTCGATCAGAACATCCTCTGGCGGAAGCCATTGTTTCTTATTTGGATGAATTGTCGGCAAATTCTGTTTCTGATTTCGAAAATGTTGCCGGAAAAGGAGTTCGTGGGAGAGTGGAAGGACGGCAATATTTTGTCGGAAGCGGCCGTTGGCTGACCGAAAATAAGATCAAGGTTTCCGACAATTTGTTCAAGGAGGCCGACAGTCTGAAGCGGCAGGCAAAAACAATTGTTTGGTTTGCCGACGATCAACAAGCCTTAGCCCTAATCGCTGTAGCCGATCAGATCAAAGAATCTTCTCCGGAAGCTGTACGTCAATTGCAATCTTATGGAATAGAAGCATATATGCTTACAGGCGATCAGGAGTTGGCTGCCAAAGAAATAGCTAAAAAAACGGGAATCAACCATTACCGATCGGGATGCTTGCCTCAGCAAAAAGCCGACTTTATCAAGGAATTGCAAGATCAAGGAAAAGTTGTAGCCATGATTGGCGACGGAATCAACGACAGTACCGCCCTGGCTTGCGCCGATTGGAGCATCGCTATGGGGAAAGGAAGCGATATAGCAATGGACATTGCACAAGTAACGATTATTTCATCCGATTTGATCAAGTTGCCGGAAGCCATCCGATTGTCGAAACAAACCATTGCCACTATTCGCCAAAATTTGTTCTGGGCTTTCATCTATAATTTGATCGGTATTCCTTTGGCAGCCGGAATCTTGTATCCGATCAACGGATTTTTGCTCAATCCCGCCATTGCTGGAGCCGCTATGGCTTTGAGCAGCCTTAGCGTAGTGATGAACAGTTTGCGAAGCCGTAAAGGCTGATGAGGAAGTTGGAATTCCGTGAAATTAATATTGGTAAAAAAGCGGAGCGCTTATTAGGCATCGACAGGGAACAAATATAACAGGTCGCAATTACTTTCAAGCGCCGCAGATATTATCAAACTGTCATAAAATGTGCGGGAAGTTCTATTCCATAAAAGTTCAACATGGATTTTACCCTGTTCTTCTCACGCGTCAAGTCTCTGCGCAGCGTCAGCCGCATTCGGATGAGAGAA
>JGI24699J35502_11134040_pt1 | contig 26231 bp, 19 predicted proteins | sample TergutMp193P4_FD_35502 | JGI IMG/M metagenome (IMG submission 35502)
TTAATCATCTCTGCCGAAGGAATATCGGTATAAATCATCCGGTAGTTGTTTAATGTAAACGGCTTGTATAACCGATCCATCAATTCTTTGGCTTTCTCGCTTTCTACGCCGACTACAACTCTATCCGGACCCATAAAGTCTTTAACGGCTGTTCCTTCTTTCAGAAATTCGGGATTCGATGCAACGTCGAACGGAACGTCGAGGTTTCGTTTGGACAGTTCCTCTTTGATTATTGCTTTGACCTGTTGAGCCGTTCCGACCGGTACCGTGCTTTTGGTTACAACCAATACATATTTTCGGATGTGTTGACCGATGGTTCGCGCTACTTCCCGAACAAAGCGCAAGTCGGCGCTCCCGTCTTCATCCGGAGGGGTACCGACGGCGGAAAATACGACTTCTACTTTATCTAAGCAAGAAACCAAATCCGTTGTAAATTCGAGACGACCCGCTTTGGTATTTCTTTTTACCAAATCTTCCAAACCCGGTTCATAAATAGGAATAATTCCTTGATTCAAATTTTGTATTTTTTGAGAATCAATGTCCACACACGTGACATTAATACCCATTTCAGAAAAGCAGGTTCCGGTAACTAAACCGACATAACCCGTTCCGACAACTGCGATGTTCATACTGATTTTTTATCTGAAGTTATGCAAATGTACACTTTTGGGTATAATTTTCTTTATCTAATGCGCAATAAATTGAATTAAGACTGATAAATTCCGGTACAATTTTTTTCATCAGCTTTACGATTTCCATAGGATCGTCATTCCCGGTTATTTTAATCAATCGGCATAACAAGGGAAATACTTCCTCGTAATTACATTCGGTTACCTCGCTGATCATGATTTTCTCATGGCGTGTCGGCAGTATTTTTTCCTTATGATCATACAATAATTCTTCATATAATTTTTCTCCGGGGCGAAGTCCCGTATAAATAATATCAATATCTTTATAAGGTTCTAAACCCGATAAGCGAATCATAGATTCCGCCATATCTTTGATTTTGACTGATTCACCCATGTCGAATACAAAAACTTCTCCTCCGAGACCCAAACAACCGGCTTCAAGTACCAGATTACAAGCTTCCGTAATGGTCATAAAATAACGGATAATTTCCGGATGCGTGACCGTAATCGGACCGCCGGTTTCAATTTGTTTTGCAAATAAAGGGATTACCGATCCGTTCGACCCCAAAACGTTGCCGAAACGAGTGGTTATAAAACGAACGGATGTTTTTCCCGGCCTTTCGGTTTGATGGTGAGTTAAATATTGAATATAAATTTCAGCGATTCGCTTGGAAGCTCCCATCACACTGCTCGGATTTACCGCTTTGTCCGTTGAAATCATTACAAAACATTCTGCCCCGTAGTTTACGGCTAAATCGGCTACATTTTTTGTTCCCATCACATTGGTTAATACCGCTTCCGAAGGATGTTCTTCCATCAAAGGAACATGCTTGTATGCTGCCGCATGATAAATATATTGCGGTTGATATTGCTCGAAGATGAATTTCATTCGTTCATAATTTCGAACATCGGCAATCAATAACTGTTTTTTCACTGACGGGAAAGAATTGTTTAATTCCAGATTTAATTGATGTAGCGGACTTTCGGCTATATCGCACAACAACAACATTTTTACGTCGAAGCAACACAATTGCCGGACAATTTCACTTCCGATAGAACCCGCCGCGCCCGTAATCAAAATTGTCTTACCCGTCAAATCATTTTCGATTAACTTTACATCCGTCTGAATAGGAACTCTTCCCAATAAATCTTCGATGCGGATTTTATTTATTTTGCGTATTTTCTTTTCCTCTGTTTTCCAGTCGCTGTCCAACAACGGAGCAGACAGCAATTCGATTTTGTATTGCATACATTTTTCCACCAATAACTTTTTCTCAGCCGGTTCCAATTCTTCCGAAACAATCAGTAAGGAATTAATATGTTGAAAATTAGATGCATCAGAAATAAAATCGGATTTGCTGTAAACCGGATAATTCATGATTTTCTGATTCATTTTTCGCGAATTGGACGAAATGAATCCCGCTATCGAATAAGGCAGATATTCATTGTCCCGAATCATTTTGGCAAGAGATATATGCGTTGCGCTCGTACCGAAAATCAATAGCGGCAAATGCTTTTTATTGGTATATATTGTTTTAACGTAATCAAAAAACAGCCGCACCATCATTCGACCGAAAACAATCGCGCTGAATCCTAAAACGAAATTGATAAAAATCAATATTGAAGAAAGAAAAGGCTCATTGTAAATAGTTAATAAGGCTATCCATAAAACAATATTGGCAAGAAGCAAAGACAAAAAAACACGTAAACTGTCTCTGAACGACGAATATCTCAAGACTCCCCGATAAGTCGTAAAAAGGATAAAAAATAATCCGTTTATAATAACGCACAAAGCCAATTTTATAATAAAAGGTATCGGGTGAACCGGTTTTACGGCTAAGCTGTAACAGACAAAAGAAGCAATAGTGAATGCGATAGCTATAGAAATTAAATCAGCTATAAAAACGGTTTTTTTTGACAAATAAGGTAATGAAAGTATTTTGGCTACGTACTTTCTTGCTTTTCGTTGTGTATAGTTCATTTTATATTACGTTTTTCCCACGAAATAATTATCCGAAATAACGGTTTATAATTTGCTGCGAAATTACAAAAAAAATTAATAGCAATGGATATTTTAGTATAAAGAATTTATTATGACCTATTGAAAATGCAATTTACTATCCGTATTCTATTGGCGTGTTCAAAAAAGTGCAATCTTTTCACGGGGAAATCGCAAAAAACAGCAGTATTTTTAAATAGACAATCAACTTTGTAAAAAAACAGGCGCGGTTGGGATAAAAAAGGGATCCGCTATCTACCGGTAGGCAATAAAGGAAGTATGGGAAAGGTAATAGTTATTAAAATATTTTCCCCACTTTTATAGCGTTGTAGATAAATAATTGATAAACAGTATTTTAATTATTTAATAATTGGTTGATAATTCGGTTGATAATTTTGTGAAAAAAAAATTATTGAAAAATGTGGTGAATTGTGGGGAATTTTGTACTTTTACACCTTAAAATAAACAATTGATAACAGATGGACGCATTTATCGGAACGATTAACGCAAAAACGGATGTAAAAGGACGGGTTTTCGTACCCGCATCCTTTCGCAAAATCCTGCAATCATCGGGAGAAGCGCATCTTGTGTTGCGGAAAGACGTCTATCAAGATTGTTTGATTTTATACCCCGAAAAAGTCTGGAAAGAAGAGTTGAACAGACTTCGGGCGCGGTTGAATGAGTGGGACGAAGAGGAACAACACCTCTTTCGTCAATTTTCGTGGTTGGTGGAAAGCTTGGATTTGGATTCTAACGGGCGTATTTTGATTCCGAAAAAATATTTGCAAATGGCTCGGATTTCCAATGCCATCTGCTTCGTGGGTATGAATACGACTATCGAATTGTGGAATCCCGATCAATTGGCCGAGTCCATGCTGAGCGCCGAAGATTTGAAGAGCCGGGTAAAGAAATTACTGAGTTCGAAACCGGCAAACGAGAAACCGGATAAATTGTAAAGAAATATGAGAGAAAGCCCTGCATATCATGTTCCTGTCTTGTTGAAGGAAAGTATCGAAGGATTACAGATTCGTCCGGACGGGATTTATGTGGACGCTACTTTCGGCGGAGGCGGTCATTCGAAAATGATATTGGAGCGTTTGAGCGGCGAAGGACATCTCTACGGTTTCGATCAAGATAAAGATGCAGAGGAAAACCGTTTTTCCGATCCGCGATTCACTTTTGTAAGAAGTAATTTTCGGTATCTCTCCAATTTTATGGATTGGTACGGCGTAAAGGAAATTGACGGCCTGTTGGCTGATTTAGGCGTTTCGTCTCATCATTTCGATGATGAAAGCAGAGGATTTTCTTTTCGTCATGAAGGCGACCTCGATATGCGGATGAATAATCGCGCGGGAATTGATGCGGCCGAAATCCTTCATACGTTTTCCGAAGAAGATTTGGCCGACATCTTTTATTATTACGGAGAATTAAGAAATTCGAGGGCGATTGTAAAGGCGATTGTAGCGGCTCGGGAACAAAAAGAAATTCGGACCACTCAAGAATTTTCGGATATTCTGAAACCTTTTTTCAGTCGGGAAAAAGAGAAAAAACAACTCGCTCAAGCTTTTCAAGCATTGCGAATAACGGTAAATAAAGAAACGGACGCTTTGAAAAAACTTTTGATACAAGCGACCGCGTTGCTGAAACCGGGAGGAAGATTGGTTGTCATTTCTTATCATTCTTTGGAAGATCGTTTGGTAAAAAACTTTTTCAAGGCCGGTAATTTTGAAGGAATTGTTGAAAAAGATTTTTACGGAAACATAAAAACGCCGTTTCAGGCAATTCATACGAAAGTGATTGTTCCTCAAGTGGAAGAAATCGAACGAAATCCCCGCTCCGGGAGCGCTAAATTGAGAATTATCGAAATGAAACCCCGGAACGAAACGAGTTTATCCGGGACCAATAAATAAGGATATATACAGAAAAGCGATGGAATCGGAAAATAAAAACGAAGAACCGAAGGTAAAATCCGGAAAGAAGAAAAAGAAACTTTCGTATTTTTTCGGAGGCAGCATATTGACGGAAGATTTTGTAATCAAACAATCCAAATTGTTTTTTTTGATTTTCTGTTTAATTTTACTTTTTATCAGCAATCGCTACTATTGCGCAAAAAAATTGTCGGAGATGGATATGTTAAAAAAGGAACTGATAGACTTGAATTACGAACAGGTGTTTTTGACTACTCGATTAACGGCAATCACCCGGCAATCGCAAATCGAGGAGTTGCTTCGAGAAAAAGGGATCGAGTTGACAAAAAGCAATACAACCGTTTATCAAATTCGGAAATAAAAAATAAAAGGATAAATGGCCGACAAGAATAACATAGAGAATAAGAAAATACAACGGAATTACTTTATCGTTGCATTAATTTTGGGACTGCTCATCGTATCAATTATCGGGAAAGCCTTCGTAACTTCTTTTGTGGAAGGGAGCCGATGGATTGAAATAGGGAAAAAATATAGTCCTTTTCACGATTCGATTCCGGCGCCGCGAGGAAATATTTTCTCTTCAGACGGAGAATTGATGGCCGTGTCCGAAACTTATTATCAATTGTATATGGATTTCTGGGCGGACGGTATGAACGACAGCATTTTAAAAGCAAATGTCAAACTGCTTTCCGTTCAATTGAATAAACAATTTCCGGAGAAATCGGCCGCTCAATATGAAACCAATATTTTAATCGGTTTAAAGATGCGGCAAAAAGAAGCCGAAAGAATCGCCGGGGGCGAAGAAAATGTGGCAAAAAAGAGCAGAGAATATCCGTTAGCCGTTCGACCGGTGGACTATTTAGGACTTAAAGCGATTAAACAAATGCCTTTTTTTAATCTGGGTCGCAACCGCTCCGGATTATACGAAAGAAAACTGATGAAACGAATCAAACCGTTTGATATATTGGCTTCTCGAACAATCGGGGATATTTGGGACGGAGTCAAAGGCGTCGGCGGGAAAACCGGTTTGGAATTAGGCTATGATTCTTTATTACAAGGTAAACCGGGAGAAGTTACGGTACGATGGGTGGAAGGACGATTCAAAGAAATCCCGGAAATTGACCCCGTTCCGGGAAAAGACATTATTTCAACAATAGACATTAATATTCAAAGTATAACGGAAAATGCGTTAATGGATAAACTGAAAGAATTAGACGCCGAATCGGGAACCGCCGTTGTTATGGAAGTAAAAACGGGAGAAGTGAAAGCCATCGCTAACCTCAAAAGATACAAAGAGGGCGCGTGGGACGAAATTCAAAATTACGCCTTGTCCGACATGAGCGAACCGGGTTCAACATTCAAAGTCGCTTCCATGATGGTTGCTTTGGAAGACAGCGTCGTTCATCCCGATGATCCGGTGGACGTCGGCAACGGTAAATTCGAATACGGCGGTTTTCAATTGTTGGATCACAATGCAAATCGCGGCGGATACGGTAAAATAACCGCAGCAAAAGCCATCTGGTTTTCTTCCAATATCGGCGTAGCCAAAATTATCTTGAAAGGTTACGAAAAGAATCCGGGCAAATACGTTGACGGACTATATAAAATAGGATTCAATAAAGATTTGAATCTTGAAATCCCCGGCTATGGAAGAGCAAAAATCCGTCATCCGAAAGATTCCACAAGAACGTGGTCTAAAACAACTTTGCCTTGGATGTCATTCGGTTATGAAACGCAAATTCCGCCGATATATACATTGACTTTTTTTAATGCCATTGCAAATAACGGAACGATGATCAAGCCCATTTTCGTAAAAGAAATTCGCGATGCGAGAAAAATAGAAAAGAAAAAAACGGAAATAATCAACGAACACATTTGTTCCGATAAAACCTTGGAAATTATTCGGGAAATGTTGGACAGCGTTGTCAATCATCCGCACGGAACCGGAAAGCCGGCTCGTTCGGATTTGGTTCGAATTGCAGGGAAAACCGGAACAGCGCAATTATCTCAAGGCGCTGCCGGATATAAAGCGGGAGGAAAATCGCATCAAGTGTCGTTTTGCGGTTATTTTCCGGCAAATGATCCGAAATATTCCTGTATTGTGGTAATTCGACGTCCGCGTAACGGAAACGCTTCCGGCGGATACATGAGCGGAGCGGTTTTCAAACGAATTGCCGAAGCAATCTATACGCAGGATGTTGCTGTAGCAAAACCGATTATTCTTGATAAAGAAATTCCGGTTGCGGACGTTCCGAAAGTAAAAAGCGGGCTGTCGGACTATTCAAAATATGTCTTGAATAAATTAAATATTCATTACACAGACAGTCTGAAAGGAAACTGGATAAGACCTCAATGGACTGCCGACCGTTTGGTATTGAAAGAGCAAACAATCAAGGACAACGCCGTACCCGACGTTATCGGGATGGGTGCGAAAGATGCCGTTTACGCTTTGGAAAGCGCCGGTTTGCAAGTGAATCTGTTCGGGAAAGGAGCCGTATATAGTCAATCGTTGGTCGCCGGAGCAACGGCGCTGCGAGGGCAAACAATAACCATTCAACTCAAATGAAATTATGGAATTAAGAGAACTTCTTCATACAACGGAGGCGCCGGAAATAATCGGCAATCTTGATATACCGATTGAAGGCATTCATTGCGATTCGCGGAAAATAGAACCGGAATTCCTTTTCATCGCTGTTCCCGGAACGCAAGCGGACGGTCATTCATTCATTGAGAAAGCGATTGAAAAAGGTGCAAAAGCGATTGTTTGTCAAACGCTTCCGGAAAATCGAGTAAATGGCGTGACGTATGTTCGGGTCAAAGACAGTGCGGAAACCTTGGGACGAATCGCTTCCGTTTGGAACGGCGAGCCGTCGAAACATCTGACATTGGTCGGCGTAACCGGCACCAACGGCAAAACGACAATCGCTACTTTATTGTATCAAATGTTTCGAAAATTAGGATATAAAACCGGATTATTGTCAACCGTTTGTAATTACATTAATGATAAAGAGCTGCCGGCTGACCATACCACGCCCGACGCTATTGAATTGAACAATTTGTTGGCGCAAATGCTGAATGCCGGTTGCGACTATGTATTTATGGAAGTCAGTTCGCACGCAATCGCTCAAAAACGGATTGCCGGATTGAAATTTAAAGGCGGCATATTCACGAATCTTACGCGCGATCACTTGGATTATCATTTGACTTTCGAAGCGTATCGCGATGCCAAAAAAGCGTTCTTCGACGGATTGCCTGCCGACGCTTTTGCTTTGACCAATAAAGACGATAAAAACGGAGGATTCATGCTTCAAAATACCCAAGCGAATAAGCATACGTATTCCCTTTTATCTTTGGCCGATTTCAAAGGGAAAATTTCGGAATCGCATTTCGACGGAACGGAAATGAGTATCAACGGAAAAGAAATAGTTACGCAATTTGTCGGGAAATTCAACGCTTACAATCTTTTGGCGGTTTACGGAACGACTGTTCTCTTGGAACAAGACCCCGATGAAGCGTTGTTGATATTGAGTACGCTTCAATCGGTTTCCGGACGATTCCAAACCTTCCGTTCGCCGGAAGGCTATACGGCGATTGTGGATTACGCCCACACGCCGGATGCACTGACCAATGTGCTGAATGCAATTCGGGAAGTTTTATCGGGGAAAGGAAATATTATCACCGTAGTCGGCTGCGGAGGAAATCGCGACAAAGGAAAACGTCCCATCATGGCGAAAGAAGCCGCTCGTCTGAGCGATTATGTGATTCTCACTTCCGATAATCCCCGCTTTGAAGAACCGGAAGACATTATTCGCGATATGGCGGAAGGGTTGACGGAAGTATCTCCCCAAAAATCGCTGAAAATCACGGATCGAAGAGAGGCTATTCGTACGGCTTGCCTTTTGGCTCAAACCAATGACGTTGTTTTGATTGCCGGTAAAGGGCACGAAGATTATCAAGAAGTGAAAGGAATTAAACATCATTTCGACGACAGGGAAATTGTAACAGCTATTTTTAACGAAAACAAATAAAGCGTATGTTCTATTATTTATTTGAATATCTTGATAAACTGAATTTTCCCGGAGCGGGAATGTTTCGGTATATTTCGTTTCGTTCGGCGATGGCTTTGATTTTTTCATTAGTAATATCAACGATTATCGGGCGAAGGATTATCGAAAAACTCCAGAAAATGCAGATTGGCGAAGTAGTGCGCGATTTGGGGCTGGAAGGCCAAATGAAAAAAATAGGAACGCCTACCATGGGAGGAATAATAATAATTATTTCAATCATTCTGCCGGTTTTGTTATTCTGTCGCTTACTCGATATTTACATTATCCTCATGCTGATTACAACCGTATGGTTAGGTTGTATCGGATTTATGGACGATTATATTAAGGTATTCAGAAAAAATAAAAACGGACTGAGCGGGCGATTCAAAATCGTAGGACAAATCGGCTTGGGTTTGATTGTCGGATTGACTCTTTATTTAAGTCCCCAAACGGTGATACACGAAAATGTGGAAATTCGGAAAAACGGGATTATTACGGAAGTAGAATACAGTCCGGCGGTGAAATCAACACAGACCACCATTCCTTTTTTGAAAAACAACAACTTGGATTACAGAAGTTTGGTGTCTTTTATGCCCGGTTATCGCACGGCGGCCACATGGATCGTTTTTGTAATTGTTACGATTTTTATCGTAACCGCCGTCTCGAACGGAGCAAACCTCACCGACGGATTAGATGGGCTTGCTGCCGGAAATTCGGCAATCATCGGCGTCGCTCTGGGGATTTTGTCTTACGTGTCGAGTAACATCAAATATGCGGCTTACTTGAACATCATGTATATTCCGGGCTGCGGAGAATTATCCGTATTCGCGGCCGCATTCATCGGAGCAACCATCGGCTTTCTTTGGTACAATGCTTTTCCGGCGCAGGTTTTTATGGGAGATACCGGCTCGCTCACTTTGGGAGGAATTATTGCCGTTTTCGCCATAATCATCCATAAAGAATTATTATTGCCGATTTTATGCGGCATATTTTTCGCAGAAAGCGTTTCGGTTATGCTCCAAGTCTGTTATTTCAAATGCACAAAGAAAAAATACGGTGAAGGGAAACGGATTTTCAAAATGACTCCGTTGCACCATCATTTTCAAAAACAAGGAAATGCGGGAATTGAAGCGCTGATTCAAAGACCGTTGACGGCGGTTCCGGAATCGAAGATTGTCGTTCGTTTCTGGTTAATAGGAATCATTTTAGCGGCATTGGCAATCGCTACTTTAAAAATGAGATAAAAAAAGAAAATATGGAAAATAAAAATAATACAAGCAAAAATACGGAGTTTCGGCAACCGGTTGCCGGTAAGCGAATCGTTATTCTCGGAGGAGGCGAGAGCGGCGCCGGTGCGGCAGTATTGGCGAAAAAGCAGGGATTCGATGTCTTTGTTTCGGATTTATCAAATATAAAACCTCAATACAAAGAGTTGTTGGATAAATACCGGATTTCTTACGAAGAAAATCAACATACGGAAGATAAAATCTTGAATGCCGATGAAGTAATCAAAAGTCCGGGTATTCCCGATAAAGCGCCCGTTGTTCGTAAACTGCGCGAGCAGGGAATACCGGTCATCTCCGAAATCGAATTTGCCGGCCGATATACCCGGGCAAAAACCGTTTGTATCACCGGAAGCAACGGAAAAACAACCACAACGATGCTTACTCACCATATTCTGAAAAATGCCGGATTAAATGTCGGTTTGGCAGGCAATGTGGGAAATAGTTTTGCTTTGCAGGTTGCAGAATCGAATTACGATTATTACGTCATAGAATTAAGCAGTTTCCAATTGGACGGAATGTACGAATTTAAAGCGGATATTGCCGTTTTATTGAATATTACGCCCGACCATCTGGATCGTTACGATTACGAAATGCAAAATTACGTCAATGCCAAGATGCGGATTCTTCAAAATCAAAAGGCGGAAGACGCTTTTATTTTTTGGAATGATGATCCGTTCATTCGGGAAGAAATCAATAAAAAGCGACCGAAAGCCGCCTTATATCCGTTTGCCTTGAAAAAAGGGAAAGGCGCAGTCGCTTATACGGAAGACAAACAAATTATTATAGAAACTCCTAAAGGTATTTTCACTATGGAAGAAGAACTCATCGCTTTGACCGGCGAACACAATTTATATAATTCGTTGGCAGCCGGAATTGCTGCAAAACTGATGGATATAAAAAACGACGATATTCGCCAATCTTTAAGTAATTTCAAAGGCGTCGAACATCGTCTGGAAAAAGTAGCTCGCGTCAGAGGGGTCGAATACGTCAACGATTCGAAAGCCACCAACGTTAATTCAACTTGGTACGCTTTGCAAAGTATGAAAACCCCCGTTGTGTTGATTCTGGGCGGAACCGATAAAGGAAACGATTATCGCTCCATCGAATCATTGGTAAAAGACAAATGCCGCGCTTTGATTTTTTTAGGCGCCGATAATACGAAACTGCACGATTTTTTTGACGACAAAGTCAAACAAACGACAGATGCCCGTTCCATGCAGGAAGCCGTTTCTCAAGCGTATGAAATTGCCGAAAAAGGAGATACGGTATTGCTATCGCCTTGTTGCGCCAGTTTCGATTTATTCAAAAATTACGAAGATCGGGGAACACAATTCAAAGCATGGGTACGGAATCTTTAATTTTTAAAAACAGTAACAATTATGAATAGTTTTGCCGGTAAAATATTCAGAGGAGACCGGGTAATGTGGGTGATATTCGCGATTCTTTGCGTGATTTCCATCGTTGAAGTTTACAGCGCTTCCAGTATGCTGACGTTCAAAACCAATTATTGGCAGCCGATTCTGAAACATACGATGTTCTTATTAACGGGAACAGCCATCGTTCTACTCGTTCACAGCGTGAATCCCAAATATTTCCGAATATTTGCCGTAATGCTTCCTTTTGTTTGGCTTCTGCTGATAGCAACCCAATTCATGGGTCACACCGTGAACGGCGCTAACCGGTATCTGTTCGGATTTCAACCCTCCGAAATAGCCAAGTTATCTTTGATTTCCTGTGTCGCTTTTATTTTGAGTCGTCAAAAAAATAAACTGTCGGAAAGTTTGAGTTTCAAATGGATATGGATACTTACCATTGTAACTTGCATTCTTATTTTAAGAGATAACTTTTCTACCGCGGCGATATTATACGGCGTTGTCGCCATTATGATGTTCATCGGACAAATTTCATTTAAAAGAATGACTCTGTTTGTCTCGGTTACCGTCGCTTCCCTTGCGCTTTTATTCGCGTTTATTTGGTTTTTTCCCGGCACGGCAAAAAACATAGGACTTGAACGGGGAGTTACGTGGGTCGGGCGAATCACGGATTACAAAGAAAAACCGGATATAAGAAAGGGAGACTACGAAGTAACCGACGATAATTTTCAAACGACGCAGGCTAATATTGCGGTAGCGCGGGGAGGAATTTTCGGAACCATGCCCGGAAACGGACGGCAAAGGGATTTCCTGCCTCAAGCGTATTCCGATTTTATATACGCGATTATTATTGAAGAAACGGGTATTGCCGGAGGAATTGCCGTTCTTTCTTTATACGTTTTCCTGTTTATACGAGCGGGTATTATTGCCGGACGATGTACGAAACTGTTTCCTAAATATTTAGTTATAGGCAGCGCTTTGATGTTAGTTATACAGGCCGTGGTCAATATGTCGGTTTCGGTCGGTTTGATACCGGTTACCGGCCAACCCTTGCCTTTAATCAGCAAGGGAGGGAGTTCTATTTTAGTCACTTGCGTATTTGTCGGGATTATATTAAGCGTCAGCCGCTTTGAAAATCCGAGAGGAGTCCGGCAGGAAGAAATTATTGCAAAGGAATTTGAAGAAGAAAAACAATTAACTATTGAAAATGAAGAATTAATAACACAAACCATATAATATTAAAAAAACCGGATTTATGAAACAGTTAAGAATACTTATCAGTGGCGGAGGTACGGGAGGGCATATTTTCCCGGCGCTTTCTCTTGCCGATGCTATCAAAGCGCATTATCCTTCGACGAATATACTTTTTGTCGGCGCGGAAAACCGGATGGAGATGGAACGGGTTCCTGCCGCCGGTTATCCTATCGAGGGTTTACCCGTAACCGGATTTGATCGCAAAAACCTTTTGAAAAACGGCGATGTTTTGATTCGTTTATTCAAAAGCATGTGGCAAGCGCGAAAAATAGTGAAGGACTTCCGTCCGCATCTTGTAATCGGAGTAGGAGGATATGCGAGCGGTCCCACTTTACACGCCGCAAACAATGCGGGAATCCCCACGCTGCTCCAAGAACAAAATTCGTATGCCGGGATAACCAATAAATGGTTATCTAAAAAAGCGGAAAAGATTTGTGTCGCCTATGAAGGAATGGAACAATTTTTCCCGAAGGAAAAGATTGTTTTGACCGGTAATCCGGTCCGAAGCGATTTGGAATGTTCCGAAGCAAAACAGAAAGAAGCTTACGACTATTTCGGGTGCGATCCCGACAAAAAAACCGTTTTGGTTTTGGGCGGAAGTTTGGGAGCCGGAATGATCAATAGAAGTCTCTCTGCCGCCTTACCGACGATCGAAGAATGTAATGTTCAATTTATCTGGCAATCGGGAAATTATTATTATCCCAATATGAAAGAAAGATTGCGTAATTTTCCGCAAGCTCCCGTTCATTTAAGTTCTTTTATCGCACGAATGGATTTGGCTTATTCCATAGCGGATCTGATTATTTCAAGAGCCGGCGCCGGATCAATCTCCGAATTTTGCCTGTTGGGAAAACCGGTTATTTTGGTACCTTCTCCGAATGTGGCGGAAGATCACCAAACCAAAAATGCGGAAGCTCTGCTGAAAAAGAATGCTGCGATTCTCATTCCCGACCAAGATTCCGTAAAGAGTTTAATCCCTCAAACTTTGGAAGTTATTAATGACGATAGGCGATTAAAAGAATTAAGTGAAAATATATTGAAATTGGCTTTACCGGATGCGTCAAGCAAAATTGTGAGCGAAATAGATGGTATTTTGAATAAATTTTATCCGGATATAGACTTTCGGAAAACAATTTCAGATTATTCGGCTGTTTATTTCATCGGCATCGGCGGTATCGGCATGAGCGCATTGGCGCGTTATTTTATGTTTCACGGGAAAAAAGTCGCCGGCTACGATCGGGTGGAATCCGATTTGACCCGTCAATTGAATGCCGAAGGAGCGGATATTCATTACGAAGATCGAGTTGATTTAATTCCCGAACTATTTAAAAACGAAAAAGATACGTTGGTAGTCTTTACGCCGGCGGTTCCCGAAGATCATTCCGAAAGACTCTATTTTTATCAAAACGACTTTATCGTTCTTAAACGTTCGGAAGTATTGGGCGAAATTACAAAGAACGTTCGCGGATTGTGCGTTGCCGGAACGCACGGGAAAACAACGACTTCGAGTATGCTTGCTCATCTCTTGAAACAATCGGAAATTGATTGCAATGCGTTTTTGGGAGGAATCTTGAAAAATTACGATAGTAATCTGTTGGTTTCCGACAAAAGCGATTTAACGGTGATCGAAGCCGACGAATACGATCGTTCGTTTCATCGGCTTACGCCTTACATGGCGATAATCACTTCGGTATCTCCCGATCATCTGGATATTTATAAGACAACGAATGAATACAGAAAAAGTTTCGGTTATTTCGCCTCATTGGTTCGCAAAAACGGGGTTTTACTGATGGAAACCGCCGTCAATATCGAGCCGAAATTGAAAGAAGGGGTACGATTGTACAGATACGGAGTGGATGAAGGCGATTTTCATGCGAAAAATATCCGGATAAGAAACGGTAAAATCAGCTTTGATTTTGTTACTCCCGAACAAATTATCCCGGAGATTTACTTGGGCGTTCCGATGAAAATCAATATTCAGAACGCAATAGCCGCTTTAGCAATTGCTTACCTAAATGGCGTTTCAACCCGTGATCTCCGAAACGGAATGGCTTCTTTCCAAGGAACCAAGCGACGTTTCGATTTTCATATCAAGCGAAACGATTGTATATTGATAGACGACTATGCCCATCATCCGGAGGAATTAGCCGCAAGCATATCGTCGGTTAAAGAATTGTATCCCGGCAAAAAACTCACGGTGATTTTTCAACCCCATTTGTATTCCCGAACCCACGATTTTTATCGGGAATTTGCCAAATCGTTGTCTGCTGCCGACGAAGTCATTTTGATTCCGATCTATCCGGCGCGAGAAGAACCTATTCCGGGAGTATCTTCCCAAATGATTCTGGATCTTGTTTCAACGCCCGAAAAACATCTGTATTCAAAAGAAGAATTATTGAAAGCGATGCGTGAAAAAAAACGGGAACTCGTGTTAATTGCCGGCGCCGGCGACATCGAACTTCTCGTTGAACCCATAAAAGAAATTCTCGATGTTTAAGAAAATTCTGCTTATCTCGGTTGCGGTGTTGTTATCGGCATACCTGTTGTTTTCTCTGTTTTACGTGAATTTCCGTACAGAGAAAGATTCAATATGCAAAGAACTGAGGGTGGATATAGTTGACACTTTGGGTCGGAATTATTTTACGAGTAACGATGTAATAACCGGTATTACTCGAGCCGGATTGTCGCCCGTAGGAAAACCTTTGTCAACAATAAATACAGCGGCAATTGAAGATAAGTTGAAAGAAAATCGGTTGATTAAACGGACAGAATGCTACAAAACAATTGACGGAGCAATACGAATCAAAGTATATCAACGAGTACCCGTTTTGCGTGTTTTTACGGAGAAAGAAAGTTATTATGTGGACAATGAAGGAGAAAAGATGCCCGTTCCGGCTAATTTCGCCGCTTACGCTCCAGTTGCAAGCGGATTCATCGGAGACGAATACGCAAAAAAGCAATTGTATGAGTTTGCCTTGTTTCTCCAACAGGATAAATTCTGGAATTCGCAGATAAAACAGATTTACATTGCACCGAACGGCGATGTCGAATTGACGCCGGCCGTAGGCGATCATCAGATTATCTTAGGCAAAATAGAAGATTATAAAGAAAATCTGGAAAAATTACGTCTCTTTTACGAAAAAGGATTGAGTAAAGTGGGATGGAACAAGTATTCGGTTATCAACTTGAAATTTAAAAACCAAGTGGTTTGTACGAAAAAAGAATGAAAAATTAAAATCGAAGAGAATATGGGACAAATTGTTGCAGCATTAGACTTAGGCACTTCCAAATCAATGGCGTTGGTTGCTCGGAAAGATTTTTCGGGAAAACTTTCGGTTTTGTGTACCGAAATGATGCCTTCGAATCAAGCGATACGGAGAGGTCGGGTATATAATACGGACGGGACTTCCGAGATTATTTCCAAACTGATTGGAAGATTGAATAACAACCTTTCTTCGCCGATAGAAAAAATATACGCGGGCATCGGAGGGCAATCAATTCACACAAAGTTATTCACTGTGGAAAGGGAAGTTGAAGGCGGAACGATAAACCGACCCCTGTTGGAATCAATAAAAGAAGAAGCATACTGTCACGAACCGGAATTTGAGGAAAACTTAGGCGTTGCTTCTTGGGAATATTATGCAGACGGACAATTGGTATCAAATCCGCAAGGAACGGTGGCTTCTCATTTGGAAGCAAAATTTCAATTGGTAATAGGAAATCCTTGCTTAAAACGAAACTTGGAAACCGTGTTTAACAAAAACGGAATCGCCGTTGCCGGTTATTTTGTTTCACCTTTGGCAACAGCCGAAGCCGTATTAACTCCCGAAGAAAAAGAATCGGGCTGCGCTTTGGTTGAATGGGGAGAAGGAGTTACTTATGTTTCAATCTATAAAAACAAGGCATTGAAATATTTGGCAACGCTACCCTTGGGAGGATTGGCTGTTACGAAAGACATTCGCAGTCTGAACGTTTCGGAAGAAGAAGCCGAAGCGTTGAAAATAAAATACGGAAGCGCTTTTTCGGAATCAACCGACAGCGGAGACGTTCCGGTGAATGAAGAACAAAGTTCCTCACGGAAAATCGAACTCAAAGATCTCAATTGGATTATTGAATCCCGTGTGGACGAAATTGTCAAGAATATAGGAAGTCAAATTCAAACCTCCGGATATTCCCAAATGCTTGACGCCGGAATCGTAATTACCGGCGGAGGCGCTTTGCTTCGGGATTTGCCGCAATTTATTCGGGAACAAACCGGAAAAGAAGTTCGTTTGGCGAATGCAAAAGTATGGATAAATCAAGTCGAGACTCAATTATCGCCGGCCGAGTCTTGCGTGGTCGGTTTGGTGATTTTGGGGAAAGACAACTGTGTGAAAGAGAAAGAACCGGAACCCAAACGACCGGGTTCTCCTCCGGGATGCGTCCTGCCCGTTGATACGCAAGGCGGCAGTACCGATGACAACCCGTCCGACGGCGAACCAAAGAATCCGGTGACGCACCGTCCATCGGGCTTTAATAAGTTTGGAAGGAAAATAAAAAAAATAATTAACAGACAAATAAACGATCTTTTTACGGACGAAGATTTTGTTGACAACAATACAAATAAACAATAGATATGGAAGACTTAATGGAATCAGGGTTAATCAATTTTGATTTTCCTGCCCGCTCGCGCTCCATCTTGAAGGTAGTGGGAGTCGGCGGCGGCGGCGGCAATGCCGTAACGCAGATGTATAGAGAAGGCATTCGGGATGTTACATTTGTTTTGTGTAATACCGACAGCATGGCGATGATACACAGTCCGATTCCGGTCAAAGTGCAATTGGGATCCGGTTTGGGCGCCGGAGGAAAGCCGGAAGTAGCGCGGAAAGCCGCAGAAGATAGCATTGAGGCTTTGAAACAAGTCCTGTCCGATGAAACCGAAATGGTATTTATTACGGCCGGAATGGGGGGCGGAACCGGAACCGGAGCTTCGCCGATTGTGGCAAGAGTAGCCAAAGAATTAGGCATTTTGACGATCGGCATCGTTACGATTCCTTTTATGTTTGAAGGAAATTTCAAGATTATCCAAGCATTGAAAGGCGTGGAAGCAATCAAAAAAAATGTTGATGCTTTATTGGTTATTAATAATGAACGACTTCGAGACGTTTATTCCGATCTCTCTCTACCGGATGCATTTAAACGGGCCGACGAAACATTGACGATTGCCGTTCGGAGCATTTCGGAAATAATCACTATTCCGGGATACATTAATTTGGACTTTGCCGATGTAAAAACCATTCTGAAAGACGGTGGAGTCGCCATTATGAGCAGCGGATTGGGGAGAGGCGACAATCGGGTTTCTCAAGCGATCGAAAACGCTTTAAATTCGCCGTTACTGAATAACAATGATGTTTTCAAAGCAAAAAAGATTTTGTTGAACATTGCGTTCGGTTCACTTCAACCGATAATGATGGAAGAATTTAACGAAATTCATGATTTTATGGCGAAATTCAGTTCCGACATCGAGGTGATTTGGGGAACCGCTTTGGACGAAAGTTTGGAAGACCGGATAAAAATCGCTATTTTAGCTTCCGGATTCGGTATTGAAAACATTGTTTCGACGACGAAAGGAATTGAAGAAGAACTACGGATATTGGATGAAGAAGAAATACGCAGACGAAAAGCGGAAGAAGATCGAAAAAAAGTCGAAGAAGAAGAACGATTGATTTACGAAGCGAAATTAATCAAAAAATATTACGGGCCGGAAGCCTTGCGGCGAATCGGGCAAACCACTCGTCCGCATCCGTTTATTTTTACATTCGAAGACATAGACGATAACGATACGATTGAAGCGGTAATCAATAACCCGGCGTATAACCGGAGTCCGCGAGTCATGCTCGATATTGCCAAAAAAGCGGAAGCGCGAAAAAGAGAGTCGGCATAACCATGGAGATTAATCCAGCTTTAAGACCGCTAAAAACGCTTTTTGAGGCACTTCAACACTGCCGATTTGCTTCATTCGTTTTTTGCCTTCTTTCTGTTTCTCAAGCAGTTTTCTTTTTCGGGTAATATCTCCGCCGTAACATTTGGCGGTTACATCCTTGCGAACGGCCTTAACGGTTTCGCGAGCAATGATTTTAGCGCCGATAGCCGCTTGGATAGCGATGTCGAATTGCTGACGGGGAATCAACTCTTTCAACTTTTCGCACATTCGCCGACCGAAAGTAACGGCATTATCAATATGAGTTAAAGCAGATAACGCATCCACCGGTTCGCCGTTCAAAAGAATGTCTAATTTGACTAATTTGGAAGGACGGTAATCATGCATGTGATAATCGAAAGAAGCGTATCCCTTGGATATACTTTTTAATTTGTCGTAAAAATCAATCACGATTTCACCCAAAGGCATATCGTAAATAATTTCAATCCGGTCGCCGGAAATATAATCTTGTCGAACCAAATTTCCGCGCTTTCCCAAACAAAGCGTCATAATCGGCCCGATGTAAACCGTATTCGTGATGACGGACGCCCGGATATAAGGCTCTTCAATATGATCAATTAAGGTCGGATCCGGTAACCCGGCGGGATTATGCACGTCTTTGCACGCTCCTTGTTTGTCATATACTTTATACGATACGTTGGGAACCGTTGTTATCACATCCATATTAAATTCACGGTCAAGACGTTCCTGTATGATTTCCATGTGAAGCAAACCCAAAAAGCCGCAACGGAAGCCGAACCCGAGCGCTACCGACGACTCCGGTTGAAAAGTCAATGATGCGTCGTTCAACTGTAACTTTTCGAGCGATGAACGCAAATTTTCGAAATCCTCGCTGACAATCGGATAGACTCCGGCAAACACCATGGGCTTCACTTCTTCAAAACCTTCGATCGCCTTGTCGCACGGACGTTTGACATGAGTAATCGTATCGCCTACTTTCACCTCTTTCGAAGCCTTAATACCCGAAATGATGTACCCGACATCGCCGCATCGGACTTCCTCGCGAGGCGACATCTCCAATTTCAATATTCCCACTTCATCCGCTTCATATTCTTTTCCGGTAGCGACGAACTTCACCAAATCTCCTGTCCGAATCGAACCGTTTACAATTTTATAATACGCAATAATTCCGCGAAAAGCATTGAAAACCGAATCGAAGATTAAGGCTTGCAACGGAGCGTCCGGATCGCCTTTCGGCGCCGGGATTTTTTCGACAATCGTGTCTAAAAGAGCATAGACTCCTTCGCCGGTTTTTCCGCTGGCGCGAAGAATATCTTTCCGGTCGCAACCCAACAACTCAACAATCTGGTCTTCCACTTCTTCGGTCATCGCCGACGGCAAATCAATTTTATTGACTACCGGAATAACTTCCAAATCATGCTCCAGAGCCATATACAAATTGGAAATGGTTTGCGCTTGTATTCCCTGTGCGGCGTCAACAATCAGTAGCGCGCCTTCACAGGCTGCAATGGAACGGGATACTTCATACGAGAAATCAACATGTCCCGGAGTGTCAATTAAATTTAAAGTGTATTCTTCGCCTTGATAAGTATATTGCATCTGAATGGCATGACTCTTAATCGTAATTCCCCGTTCACGCTCCAAGTCCATGTTATCCAGAATCTGCGCTTGCATTTCTTTCCCTTCGATGGTTTGGGTATATTCCAATAAACGATCGGCCAACGTACTCTTGCCGTGGTCAATATGTGCTATAATACAAAAATTTCGGATATTTTTCATCTGTAATAAACGGATAGCTTTCGAGCGCAAAGATACTCAATTCTCTTTAAAAACAAAAAGGACCACTTCACAATGGGCCTTTTTATTCAGTTTTTAATAGGCATTAGTCGTTTAAGGCAAAAAGATTGTTTTAGGTTATCGAATGCAAAGGAATACTTTTTTTTTGACTTGACCAAAAAAAAAATATAGTTATATAACATATTTTTAAAAGTTTTTAGATTTTTCCGTAGATTATATATTTTCAACTTTCTGGTTTATAGTGAAATAAGACTATTCCTTTTATGTAAAAAAAGCCTAATTATTTTATTAATTCAACTAATTTTTCTTTCAGCATTTCAATATCTGAGCCTCTTTCGATGATATTTCCTTCCGGATTGATTAAAACGCTGAGCGGAATAGATTGCACGGCATACAATTTAGCGCCTTGGGAATCCCAAAAATCACAATCGGACAATTGCGGCCACGTGATATTCAAATCTTCAATGCCTTTTATCCACGCATCTTTATCTTTATCCAGCGAATAACCGACAATTTCAAAATTTTTATCCTTATAAGCGGCATACAATTCCACCAATTCCGGCATTTCTTTGCGGCAATCGGGACACCAGGAAGCCCAAAAATCCAACAGTACGTATTTTCCGTTTCCGACGTAACTTGCCAATTCGGCCGTGTTTCCGTTCGGATCTTTCGAAACAATATTGGTATAAGGATTTCCCGCGCGGGTACTTTTCATCCGAAACAACCGATCTGCGGCGCTTTTATAAGCGTCGGTCTCTTTGAATGCCGCATCGGTAACAGCCTGTACGACCGAATCCAATTGATCGGGACTCAAACGGCGCGTCCATCGGCTTTCGGAGAATATCTTCTGAGCAAAAGCCGTATTGATGTTCTTCTTGTAAAAATCGGTAAAAGCGGCTTTGGCATTTTCGAACAAAGTATCCGACTCTTCATCTAAAGACGCTTTCCTTTCCTCCGTCAACGTTCCGGCATCCGACTCTTGTTTGTATTTGTCAACAAGCGCGTTATATGCTTTCTCTGCTGCCGTGCAGGTTTGATAATCCTTTTCCGGACTTTTGGTTTCACAAGCGATACACAGTAAAGCCAAACCAAGTAAATACACTATTTTCTTCATCGTTTCAAACTGTTTAGTTTTTCTGCAAAGATAAGATAAAACCGGCAAACGCTGAAAAAATTTATCTTCAATTATTCATGAAAAATAAACATAATTTCTACCTTTGCACGAAAAATAATTGAAGCAACGAATGCAAATCCAGTTACTGTTTATTTTTTCGTTTATTCTTTGTATATTTTCGGGGAACGCACAGCAAACGCCTTCGGAAATAAAATACAAGGCGTGGGATATACATGCGTTGCGATATTATCCGTTTACGCAACCGGCCGATTCTTTCGTGAAGCAAGTCATTGACCGGAAACCTGTTTCATTTGAAAAAAATACTGCGAACCGCTATGAAAAAATAGCGGTGGATTTGGCAATGAATAAACAATTTCTTGCCGATGAAATTAATAGTTCAACAAGCTTGAATCTTATTTTTAAACAAGTACTGCTGCCTTATAATGCATGGCTTGATTATGCCCGTCCCGTTCGGGAAGATTCGCCGTATTTGAATTTGACGCTGTTTCTGTCGGAACGCGAATCGAAAGAAAACCGACAGACCCGATTTTACGCTCAAAGTCCGTTGAATATGGTCGAGGCGGAAAATATCCGGTATTATTTGGAAGAATGGTTGGGGAAAGTTGATCTGTGGAAAGAACGAAGTGATGTTTTGTTTTCATCGGTCAAAAGTCCGTTGGCAAAAGATGCCGGAAAGATTTACCGGTATTTTTTTTCTTCCCGTACCGAAATCGCCGGTATTCCGGTATATGAAATTGCTTTTTTCTCTCAAGAACTCAATGAGAAAGCATTTGAAGGGTATTTATATATTTCCGTCAACGATTTAAGTCCGGTAAAAGCCGTATTTACCTTGAATCCGTTGATGAGAAAGGGTCCGGCAAGAACCGTTTTGTTTATTCAAACTCCCGCAAAAAAAGAAACATTGCTTATTATCGGGAATGATATTACTACCGGTCTGCTGGTTGAACAAGTCCGTATTCGAGAGAATGAAACGCAGGATTCAATTGCTCTAAGTCCGGCTCAAAAGGAATTTGCCGGATTTATGAAAGAAGCCGAGAATACGCGCGCTTTTTCGAATTTGCAAAACGGACTTTCGCTTTTGCTGACCGATCATATCGGTATTTTTCGGGATCATTTTGATTTAGGACCGATCTCTCAAATGTTCAGCTACAATTATATGGAAGGGATTCGTTTACGGATCGGGGGATTTACTTCGCAAGAAATCGGCACGCGAGCGGCTGCCGGAGGATATTTAGCTTACGGAACCAAAGACGAGCGATGGAAGTACCGTGGTGATATTCTTTTTATGCCCCGTTCAACGGAGCGATTTCAGCTTACTTATGTGAATGATTTGAATATTCCCGGACGCGATTGCTTGGATGATAAACGCGATGACATTTTCTATTCTTTCTATCAAAGGCGCACTACAAATATGTCGCTCCAGAAAATCGGACAATTGAGTTATGAAGCGGATCTGCTTCGCCGGTTTTCTTTAAAACTGAATGTCAAATATATGTACGATCAACCCGTGGGAATCGTTAACTATCAAACGGTGAACAACGGTTTGCAAACAACGATTAACGATATTACAACCGGGGAAATAGGCGTTTCGTTCCGGTTTGCGCCGAACGAAAGGTATCTCCGCATCAAAGGGAAACGGATTGTTTTCCGTTTTCCGGATATGGATTTCAGATTGCATCACCGAATAGGCGTCAAAGGGATTTTCGGTTCGGATTACAGTTATCAGATTACCGACCTCAGTCTTTCCAAGTTTTTCGATTTACCGTCGAATGCCGGCTTATTCAACCTTCGTCTTTCCGGAGGAAAAGTTTGGAATTCGGTTCCTTTTCCCCTGTTATTTATTCCGGCAGGGAACCAAACTTATATTTTTGACACGAATTACTACAACTTGATGCGGCTTTATGAATTTACTACCGATCGGTTTGTTGCCGGAAATGCTGATTTTCAATTGAATTGGTCGCCGCTTAAAATACTTTTTCCGCAAAATAAGATGAAAACGCACTGGGGGATTAAAGCTATTTACGGACCTCTTTCCGACAAGAATAATCCGCAATTGCATCCGGAATTGTTTATTCTTAATAACGGCGTCGAAGCGTTAGGGGAAAAACCGTATGCGGAAGCTCACATCGGATTATCCGGTATTTTTAAATATTTTCGAGTTGATTATGTGCATCGCTTGACTTACGGAACCAGAGATTCGCTGTTCGGTTCACTCGCTCTCGGCTTTTAATTCGGTTTTGCATGTAAAACTCGGATAGTCCAAGAAGTTCTGCAAGACGAAGACTCTTCCTTTCATCTGCTCTTTCATTCCTATCTTTGTTTCGGAGTCATTTAATTGCCGGGTTACGGTAAAGCGATTTTGGCCTTCGATCCGTTGTAACAAATCGCCCAAAAGCTTGGTATCGAAAGATTTCATTATTGTAATCTGTTTAATTCGTCGCTTGCCTGTTCGCCTTTGTACTTGCTCTTTGTGGCGTTGAAGTTATAACTGATCGAAATGTTAACATTTCGGGTATTTAAATCCTTTCTGATATGACTCCAAATCTCTCTTGTTTCCAGCAGTACTTTTTGACAACTTGTTCCAAAAATGTCGTTAGCCCCGATATTTATCCGTAATTTGTTATTAAAAAAATATTTAGACAGCGTTAAATCTGCTTGAAAATTGTCGTAAACATATATCATATCTTCATTACCTTTTGAATTATATGTGAAATTTGCGCCAAAACGTAAATCTTTGAACAGTAGAATACTGTTTTTCAATGCAATTTGAACCATCGGTTGATTGTATGACATTGGCGGGTTGCCCAAAGACACGAAATCTTTCATAAAAGCAAACTGTAAACTCGGTTTCCAGATTTTAATTGTCGGTGAATAAGCGGCTGTAAATACAAATGTTTGACTGCTTTTCAAATTATTCGGCTGCATAAAAATCACATCCTCTGAAAGCAATAGCGGCGTAAATAAAATCCTGTTTTTATAAAAATTGTATGCAATATCCGTTTGTAAGTCTTTCCATACTAAAGTATATGATAATGTATTTATATATACCGGTTTAAGATAGGGATTTCCACCTTCGTAAGTGTAAGGATTATCATATTGTATTTCGTTGCGAAGTTGATAATAGCCGGGGCGACCGGTAGAATTGCGGTAGCCCAACTGCATTTGCAAACCGTCATTTTGATAGGCAATACTTGCTGAAGGAAAAACATTATTATAGGTACGGCTTGGCTCTTCTTCTTTTTCTCCGTTGCTAAAATATTTAAAATCAACATTTTCATAACGTAAAGATCCTGTTGCGACAAATTTTCCGAAAGGTTTGGTAAAAGAAAAGAACAAAGCGTTGAGCGATTGTTTTGCCGTATTTTGCGAAGTTTCCAAAAATTCCGACTCGCCTGTTTGTATAACGTTGAAATTCTGATTATTAATTGTTCTTGAAAATTCATAACCATAATTCAATAAGCCTTGCCACAGCGGACTTGTCAAAATCAGTTTTGAGGCATATAAATCATAATGATTGCCATCGCGCGTCCAAACCGTTTCCAAAGAATCGCTGCGAAAATTTTCCGTAATATGATTATTGCTCTCTCTGCCATTTGCATAATCTATATCCAGTTTAGCCGACAGCCACGCCGTGATTTTCCCTTCATAATAGGCATTTAAATAATTGGAAACCGGTTTTCCCGAATTGGCATTATTCGTTATACTTCTGAATTGCTCATCCGGGATATTGTTTTTCAATGCAATAAATTCAGCATCAAATAAAAAATTATTTGTAATATCTCCTACGTTTTCAAATTTCACGCCTGCCGAATGATTATTATTGAAAACATAGTTCGCCCCAATATTTGCACGATAATATTGTCTGTTCTGTTCTTGCCTTCCTTTCTGCGTAACTTCTGTTGTAACGTCGTTTGAAGCGGTCTTTTGTGACAAATCTATCAACTGCAAATCGCCGGTTTTACCGTAACGTAACATTCCGAAAAGATCCAAATTTCCTTTGCGATAATTCAAATTCCCGGTTTCGTTGTGCGAAAAGCGTTTATCTATCGTAGAACGCAACATCACGTTACCGCTTAAACCTTCGCCGACCTTACGAATCGTTTCAATTCGAATAACAGACTGTATTTCAGCGCCATATTCGACTCCCGGATTTGTGACGACAGTAATTTTTTTGATTTGATCGGAATTAAGTTGTTCTAATTCCGCCAAATCGCGCACCTGTCTGTTATTGATATAAATAAGCGGTTCACCTTTGCCGAAAACCGTAATTTTATCTTTTTCACGGTTGACAAAAGGCAGTTGCGCAAGAACTTCGTTTGCCGTTCCCAGCGTCTTCAAGTAAGAATTTTGCACATCGGTACTGATTCCGCCGTTCTCCATTCTGATAGTCGGGCGTGTAGCGGTTATTGCTACCTCTTCTAACATATTTTCTGCAGGATCCAGCGTAATAATGTCAATATTTTCGTCTTTTATATTAAGGATTTTAGTTTGATATCCGATAAAACTTACTTTTAATAAATAATTTTCATTTCCCGATTGCAACAAGAATTTACCTGTATTATCCGTTACCGTCCCTTCTACAAATGAAGAATCATTCGCATTTAAAATGAGCACATTTGCAAATTCAAGAGGTTGATTTTTTGAATCAATCACTTTTCCTGTAATGTTTTTTGCATATATTATTGTAGAAAAGAACAATAAAGATAATAAAATAATAAAATACTTTTTCACAGATTCAATTTATAAAATAGAGTTTATGTAAATTAGTTTTTATAATGCCACGGATTAATTCTAATTCTGAAATTATGGAGAGCCGCACAAGTCTTAAAGATTCGTTTGACAA
>JGI24699J35502_11134039_pt1 | contig 26006 bp, 18 predicted proteins | sample TergutMp193P4_FD_35502 | JGI IMG/M metagenome (IMG submission 35502)
TTAAACGCGAAGTTGCCAAGACACAACGTCACAAAGAATTTAAACTCTACGCCTTTCCGTCTTTGCGACTCGGAGTTTAAAAATATAAATTATTTTTCGCGACATACTCATCAATTAAATCTGTATTTGATTCCGCCCGATAACCAAAAACCCGGTTGCGGAATATTTCCCAAGTCATAATATTCTACGTCGAAAATATTGTCGGCCTCAAGATAGACATTCCATTGATCGTGTTTCCAATTGATTTTGGCATTTAATAATGAATAAGGAGTATAGGATTCTTCGTAAGCAGCTGTTAAATTTTCATATTTGGTATAACTGCCGGCTCTGTCTTGCCGGCGGAAATTCCATTGCATGGAAAAATTCCGGTAAATGTCGTGATAAATCGAAACCAAAAATTTATGTTTTAAATAATCCAATGCGTAATTGGAGATGTACTCATAACTATTCTTATTTTGAGAAATATAAGAATAGCCGATTTGCACTTGCCGGATGAAAAACCGGTCATGAAACAGATTTCGGGGATAAAAAGTTACCGAAGTTTCAATTCCGTAGGTATTTAAATCGGTCAGGTTTTTACTTTCCCAAGGATCACCGGGATTCGTTTTTACCCAATCGATCATGTTTTTTCCCTGCCGGTAATACCCTGACAAATAAGCGGTAACAGACGGTTTCGAATAGTTGACTCCTAATTCGTATGCCGTCGCTTCTTCCGGTTTAAGGTTCGGATTACCGATATGAGTTCCTTTGTAATACAAATCGGTGAATGTCGGCATACGAAGCGCTTTATTTATGGAAGCGTACAATTTGACCGATTTTGAAGGATGATAACTGACATCCATTCCGGGATAATAACGAAACCCTTCGTTGAGGGCGGTATTGTAATAGGCCAAAATTCCGATAGACAAATTCCAATCACGCCAAGAGGCATTGTGTTCGAGAAAATAACTGACATTGGTGCGATTATCTTTTTGCGTATAATAAATATCCGTTTTTCCCGGAACTTTTACCGAATCGGTCGGATAACCGAGCGATGTGCTCAATATGCCTTCACTGATTATTTCTCCCCCGAAAATTGTTTTTCCCAAGCCCCACGAAAAATATCCGTCGAATTTCCCGCCGAAGACTTGCGATTGATGATAATTGTCTTTGGACGGATCATCCGGAATCAATTGAAAATGATCATAATTTTTGTTCCAGAATAATCGGGGAGAACATTTAATTTTGCCTTTTGTCCGGGCTTCCACAGACGCAAACAAGCCTTGCGTGTGATCGTGCTGATCGGGGAAGGCCGCTGAATAGAACGTGTTGGCGCCGTATGATTTATCATTGTATCCGGCCTGAAATTTAATATCGGTATCCGGAGAAGAATACCCCGATTGCCAGTAAAAATTAAAAATATCAAAATCACCGGCAGGAATGTAGCCGTCGGAATGTTTATATCCTCCGGATAATTGATGGGCAAAATCTCCGGAATGTCCGGTACCCGAAACTTCCACTTTCGTCAATTGATGCATTCCCGCCCCGAGTTCGGTATAAACCGAGTTTTTCGGATAAATGCCGGTAATGATGTTGATGGCGCCGGCAAAAGCTCCCGAACCGTAGATTTTGGTCGACGGTCCCTCTATGATTTCTATTCGTTGTATGTCTGAAAGATTTACCGGAAGATCGAAGCTGTAATGTCCGGTTTGAGGATTGGAAAAGTTGATTCCGTTAAGTAAGATGGCCGTTTGATCGAATGTGCCGCCTCGAATGGAAACGTCGGATTGGACTCCGTATTCACCGCGTTGTCGGACGTCGATTCCGGCTACATATTCGAGGAGATCCTGAATGCTCCCGACAGGCGCCGCATCAATTTCGCTCCGGGTGATCACCGTAACAATCTTTGCCGCCTGCATCATTTGCATCGGGATTCGCGAGGCGGTCACTTCCACTTCTTCCAGCGTTTTCGGCTCAATGCCTTGTTGATGAATCTCATTGCTTTGTGCAACGGCTTGATTTTTGTTTGCGAAAGTCAGCGTACAGGTCGCTAAAACTCCGATACTGACTAATCGGCCCAAACTGTTGAAAATCGAATACGACTTTCGTTGAAATCGCCTGAAGCGATAAACTTCCTTCTTTTTAATTTTTTTGTACATACATTAAGTTTTATAAATCCGAGATTAAAAAAAGCCGGATGTCCGATTATAACGATCATCCGACGACCGCCCAAAGGTATTAATAAAAATGTGTAATAAAATTACGGCGGTGTTAAAAGATGAATAAAAAAACGGACAAGAATCGATTGTTCGGATGCTTCCCGTCCGGCAAGAAATTTAATTGTTACTTTTGTGTTTTGAATGGCGAAAATCAGAAAATGATCCTAAGAAACATAGATTTAAATTCAGACGAATGGTGTGATTTGATATTTGCAGGAAAGAATAAAAAATACGGAGCCTATTATTTACGTAAAACTTCCTCAAAACGACACTTAAAAGCGTTACTCCTCGTAATTGCAGGCTGTGTTTTATTCATGCTTGTTTTCATTTTGACGGATATCATCCGATCACGGGAACAGGATGATATTAATCTTAAATCTGTCGATATCACTTCATTGATTTTATTGCAAAATACGGTTGACGACAATCAAATTGCTCTTATTGAAAAACCGTCGCCGAAAAAAAACGAAAAATCCGAATCTTTGAATATTTCTCCGGAAAATGCACCTCAGGTCATGGCGGAAAATTTAACGGGGATCGGAACGTCAAACGATTCGGTAAATACAAGTCATTCGTCAGTAAAAGATTCTCTTTCCGAACGGCGGGAGGAATTGGCCCGATCGGGTGAAGACAAAAATTCGGATGAAGCATTCAATCAAGTGGATTCGATTCCTGAATTTCCCGGAGGAAAATCGGCTTTGCTGCGTTACATTTATCAAAATATAAAATATCCTCCGGAGGCACAAAACAAACACATCGAAGGTCAAGTATTTTGCACGTTTGTCATCAATGAAAACGGCAGAGTATCGGATGTGACCTTGATAGAGGGCATATATCCGGTTTTGGATGAAGAAGTGTTGAGGGTAATCCGTTCCATGCCGGTTTGGAGACCCGCAAGAAAATCCGGAAAAGCCATAAAAGTCCGGTGTTTTGTACCGGTAACGTTTAAATTGTAAAAATTTCATAATATCTCAACTTGTTTCTTCACCGAAATCGGTTATATTTGCTCCTTAAATTCATTCATTTATAAAATAACCGGCTATGAAAAATTTTCTTGAACATGTATTTTTGACAATGGCAATTTGTATTTTTTTGATTTCATGTGATGACGACAAAGATTCGGATGAAACATATCCTTATTTTTATGTTACGCGGATTTCGGAATATGAACCGGTAAAATTATATACAAATCGAGGTGTTATTACTGATCAAGAGTTCATTAAAAATTTCAGACAACGATTGGAGAATTTGAATAATCACGAAGAAGGAATTTTTTTCATACCGAAAAATTTCGGAGATTTTGTTTTTGACAATGATGCAGCTACGATTACGAGAGAAGTCATTGCCAAGCGTGTCAGTAAAGACAGCGTTGAGATTATTCATCCCGATTATGCGTTTGATGTGGTATTGACAGACGGAGTATTAACCGAGCATGACCGGCTATTTTTAAGTGCCGTAAAATATAAAAATGGAATAACTTATTGGGAATCGAAAAATATTATATCAGCAGAAGGTTTATATTATGACGGTAATTATTTTTACATACTCGATCAAAGTATTAAATCCGAAAAATTAACAGCCTTTTCAAAATTCGGTTCTTTGACACCTCTTTATTATGTAAAAGCTCAAACACCCGATGTTATGGGCTTGAACATTTATTCCGAACAAAAATCGTGTGTTTATCTTGTCGAAAATAATTCCGATATTTATATCCCTTATTTTACAGTATTGTATAAAAAACAAACAGAAACAGCTACGTATAAATTAAATAATATTTCTCTTCCGGATGATAAAATAATATCTCAACTTGCAGAAAATGATACATTGGTGGTACAACAATCAAAATTGTATTTATCGAAAGAATCCGGTCAATAAACGGAACAAGAAGTCTCTTCAAGCGTTTCATACTCCACGCAAACCATAATGAACGGACCGATTCCTTTTAAAAAAATCCGTGAAATCCGTGAATTGAAAATCGACGGAGTCAAATCTGTGCGATAATCCGACAGTCAAATTATCCGAAAAACAGGTAGGCGATGATCACAGCCGTGACCACTCCGGCCAAGTCGGCGATCAAACCTCCTTGTATGGCGTAACGTGTGCGTTTGATGCCTACCGAACCGAAGTACAACGCCACAATGTAGAATGTGGTGTCGGCGGCTCCCTGGAAAAGGCAGGATAATCTTCCGACAAAACTGTCGGCGCCGTATTTTGACATCGATTCAATCATCATGGCTCTGGCCCCGCTTCCACTTAAAGGTTTCATGAATGCGGTGGGCAGCGCCGGTACGAAATCGGTATTCAATCCGGCGGCTTTGAAACACCAGGCTAATCCGTCGATCAGATAATCCATTGCGCCCGAAGCCCTGAAAACAGCTATGCCCACCAACATTCCCACCAGATAGGGAATTACTTTGATCATGGTGGAAAAGCCTTCTTTCGCTCCGTCGATGAACGCTTCATAAGCATTAACTTTTTTGATCAGCGCTCCGACAATAAAACCGATTATGATAATCAGCAGAATCAGATTGCTTGCAACTTTCGAAATCGTTTCGACCCGCTCTTTCGGCATCTTGTCGAAAAGCAGGATTATTCCGCCGATAAATGCAATGATGCCGCACAACCAGGCTAAAATAACCGGATCGGCAAGGTTGATTTTTTGTTTGAAGGCGACATAAATTAATCCGACCAAACTTGAAACAACCGTTGCGATAAGAATCGGAATAAAAACATCGGTCGGATTGGCGGCGCCCAATATGGCGCGTTGAGCAATAATGCTGATGGGAATGAGGGTTAATCCCGAAGTATTGAGCACCAGAAACATGATTTGGGCATTAGATGCCGTTTCTTTATTCAGATTCAGTTCCTGCAAGCTGTTCATGGCTTTCAACCCCAAAGGTGTTGCCGCATTGTCCAATCCCAACATATTGGCCGAGAAATTCATCAACAATTGCCCTGATGCAGGATGATTTTTCGGAATATCGGGAAACAAACGATTGAAAAAAGGGCCTACAATACGAGCCAAAAAATTGACGGCTCCGGCTTTTTCTCCGATATTCATCAATCCCAGCCAAAGGGTCATCACACCGGTAAGAGGCAGGGCAACATCCATGACGGCCATTTTGGATGCATCGAATGTGCTGTCGATGATTCGTTTGAAAACTTCCGTATCTCCGGTGAATAAATACAGGAATATTGCGACGATAAATGCAACGACAAAAAAGCCTATCCAAATGTAATTTAAGACCATAATCGTTTTATTAAGTAAGGCTCGCACGGATTTGACTCCGTCGATTTTCAATTCACGGATCTCACGGATTTTTTTATTAGTTTATATCATTTCGACCGTAAAGATGCAAAGGACACAAACGTGCGAAGTTTTACATTTAATTTTTCTTAGTGTCTTTGCGTCCTTCACGCCTTTGCGTTTAAAATATAAATTATTTTTTTGACGTACTTACACCGGTCAGGATCCCAAATTATTTTTTGCATATTATTAAAACAAAACGAGACTGTTTTTTTAAACCGCCTCGTTTTGTTTATTTAAACCTGTCTATTATTTTTTCAGACTCTTTTTTACGGCCCGGATAACCCGATAAATGCCGTATCCTCCGAAAATAATTCCCAATCCGATGCGAACATTGTCGGACATCATCGAATCTTTAAATAACCCGGTAAACAACAGGGTATATGAGATGATGATATAAAGGACGGCCATTACACATTCAAAAATATATAAAGAAATGTTTCGTCCTCGTTCGCGCAAATCGGAATTATTCGTTCTCATTAGATTATTGTTCTTGGAGTTTGAATCGAATCGGAATGGTATAATACACATTCACGGGATTACCGTTTTGTTTCCCCGGAATCCACTTGGGCATGGACGAAATCAAACGTACCGCTTCTTTGTCGCAACTCGGGTGAAGCGGTTGCAACACTTTCACATCCGAAATCGCACCGTTTTTGCTGACTACGAATTGAACGACCACCCGGCCTTGAATACCTTGTTCGGCAGCTGCCGGCGGATATTTCAGGTTATTGCTCAAATATTTCATCAATTCGGATTGTCCGCCCGGGAATTGGGGTTGTTGTTCTACTGCCCTGAAAATTTTATCTTCTTCCTTTTCGGGAGTAGGGATTACAACTTTTTCCAATTCATCGATAGTCTGACCTTTGTTATTGCCTGTTTCAACGGTTTGCGTTGCGATAGCTTCAGTTGATTTAACAATTTCTTCAGTCGGCGGAATTTCAGTTTCTTTCGTTACTTTTTCCACGATTACGGGAGGAACGAATTGAATGGAAGCTCTGACTTCCGGTGGAGGCGGAGCTTTAAACTCTTCGATCACTTTATCTTCAGGCAATTGTTTTTTCAATTGTTCCAAATCGGAAAGTGTGGTCTCTCCCACTTCCACTTCCACTTCTTTGTCATTGGGTTTTACCGATTCAATAATGAAGGGCAAAACAACGACTACCGCCACTAAGATAATAACGGCCAACAACGCTTTCAAATGTCGGCGGTTGGATGTTTTTCTTAAATAGTATGCGCCGTATTTTTTGTTTTTACCTTCAAATATTATATCACACCATTCGCGTGAGGTCAAATTTACATCTTGTACCATAAGTTTGAATTTTTAATTGGTGATACAATTATTACTTTAACGTACCTTCTTTTGCTGCAGCTGCGGACAGCGCACCTTTAGAAGCCCAATTCTGCATGACAAATCGATCCATTTCCGTTGTATCCATAATGGCATAGCGGGCAATGTCACAAATTTGCATTTCATCCAATGCGTCAACCAAATTCTTGTAAGAAGCACCGTCAGTCGGTTTTATCATTACCATCGGAGAATTTTTTACATCCTTCTTGATTTCTGCCGATTGTTTTTTGAACTCATCTTGAGTGATTTGTTTACTTTTCAGCTTTTCTTTCAGTTCATTAATTTGTGTGACGATTTCCACATTTTTACCCAATAAAAGTTTTCTGATTCCCTCAGGTGAATAATCCGTTACTTTCAATGATTGGGGATTTTTGTAATCGGGCAATCCCAAATAATAAAAAGCAGCGTTCCCCGCATCCAAAATAAGCGTAATGGCTCTTTCTTTGTCGAGTTGGGGCATATCTTCCTGTTTGATCTTATCCATGTCTTCCTTTTTGGGCGGCATTGCAATTTCCATAGTTTGCGGTTTGCTCAACGACGTACAGAACATAAAGAATGTAATCAATAACATGTTCATATCTACCATGGGGGTAAAATCCACACGTATCGTTTGTTTCTTCTGTTGTCCTTTTTTGTTACCGCTGTCTTTCTGTTGTACTTCAGCCATAATTCATTTCCTTTCATTTTTTAGTGCTTCGATTCTTCGAATGAAGAACCTCCCCCTTTAAGGCTTGTGATCAGATTGTATCTGTTTTCTCTCAAATCCCGAAGATCACTCATCACTTGTTTGATCACCGGATAAGGCGTCATTGCATCCGCTTTGATGGCAATTTTGAAATTATCTCCTCTGTTTGTGCTGTCCATCAAGTGACGAGTCATCCCCACCCAATCTTTAAATTGATTATTGAGACTGTCGTTCGGGATGCCCAAATGTTTCAACACCTTGTCTTGCATTTCGGTCGGCAACGCCATGAAAAGCTTTACACCAATCGGATTTTTCTCATTGATTTTATTTTGATTGATTAATGTAATCGCTTTTTCCACCGTCGCCTTATCCGCATTTTCCCCTCGAATGACCGGCATTCCGAATGTCGGTAACAGACTGAAATCTTTTATTTCTTTGGGAGTAAATTCGACGCCGTATTTTTCGCTTATCTTTTTTAGAACTTCAATCTTATCCGTTTGTTTATCAAGGCTCATGAAAATGTGTCCCTTGGGATCGATCAATATTTGCATGATGTCGGTTTCCGGAATTTTAATCTCGGAAACGGAACCGGGAGTCGAAACTTGCACCGGCTCTTTCTTGATAAACGTCGACGTAAGCATAAAAAAGGTAAGCAAAAGAACCGTAACGTCACTCATCGCGGTCATGTCGATGAAAGTACTTTTCCTTTTTACTTTTACCTTTGGCATAAATTAATCCTTTCTTTATAAAATGGTTAATTCTCAATTATTTATGCTTTTCGGCATAAGTTTGAACAATGGAGAATCCTGTTTCATCAATGGCATACGTGATATTATCGATTTTCCCGGTGTAATAGTTATAAGAAATAATAGCCAATGCACCGGTTGCGATACCTAACGCCGTATTTACAAGCGCTTCGGAAATACCTGTTGCCAAAGCCACCGAGTCGGGAGCTCCTTCGTTTGCCAAAGCGGCGAATGAACGAATCATACCGAGCACCGTTCCCAAAAGTCCGAAAAGTGTTCCCAACGTCGAAATAGCCGCAACCACCGGTAAATTTTGTTCCATGGTCGGCAATTCAAGAGCGGTCGCCTCTTCGATTTCTTTTTGGATGGCAAGCAGTTTTTGGTCTTTGCTGATATCTTCCGTTGTATTTTCAACTTCCGAATATTTTCTCAACCCTGAACTTACCACGCTGGCCACCGAGCCTTTTTGTTTGCTGCAAAGTGATTGGGCTCCGTCGATATCACCGACTTCCAATTTTGCTTTTACGTTTGCCACGAATTTGACCAAATTGCTTGTCCCTTTTGCCTTATTGATGGCAAAAAAGCGTTCAATACTTAATGCGATTACAGTCAATAAAAGAGTCATAACGATACATACGTTTGCGCCTCCTTTATAAACGGTCCCCCAATAATTACCGGGAAGCGGATTATTCGAAGGGTCACCGTTCACAAAATTTGCGCCACGTCCCAACCAAAAGATATAAAATAAAACCGCTATAATAGCGCATACCAAAATAACGATACCTGCAGAAATTCCGCGAGATTTTTTTGCAGGTTTTTGACCTTGTTGTTTTCCTTGTTTAGTTTCCATAAATACGATTGTTCTTTAAGTTATTATTGATATAATTGTTAATAGTTTTTATTAAAATCACATAAGGCGGTTGCAAATATAATTAAATTCTAATTTTAGCGTGCAAAAAATTCTCTTAAATTATGGTTATTCTCATAAATAGACTCGTTTTTGCATCTTTACAAGAAAAAATAACAATTAAGTTTTATTCACGTTTAAATTCAACTTATTGATAATCAACACCATTGATTAAATATAACCGCTATTGATCGATTTGCATTTCGTTCATCAGATAACCGGCTCCGGCAAATTTATCCAGAATAAAAAGAACATAACGAATATCAACGGCGATACAACGTTGCAATTCCGGTTCAAAGATGATGTCTCCGCTCAGCGATTCCCAATTTCCATCGAACGCCACACCGATTAACCGGCCCGAAGCGTCAATTACGGGGCTGCCCGAATTGCCGCCGGTAATATCATGCGTGGTGATAAAGCAAACCGGCAATTCATTGTCAGATCCGGCATATTGTCCGAAATTTTTATTTTCATACAATTGTTTCAATTTTTCGGGGACATCAAATTCCCGGTCTCCGGGCATTTCTTTTTCCATAACGCCTTGCAGCGTCGTATGATAATCATATTTCACGGCATCTGCCGGCCGATATGATTTGACGGTTCCGTAGGTCAGGCGAATCGAGAAATTGGCATCAGGATAAATTGAAGTTCCCTTTCTCTTTTCCAAAATTCCTTCCATGTATTTTCGGAGAAAAAGATCCCCGTTAAAATTTTTGTTGTAATAACCGACCGACAAATCATTGTATTCCTGATTGACGGATCGGGCGTATTGAATCATCGGATCCGACTTCAAGATCTCGGATTTCGGATTTTTCCGGAATGCCGCAAATTTTTCGGGACTTGCAAAGATCGATTTTTTAAAACATTCGTCCACAAACAAATCGTAATTGCCGGCAAATTTATCGTCGATGGTCTTAAAGATCGACGGCCGTTCTTCTTTTTTGTCGATCATTTCGGCATACAGACTCAACATCCTTTTGGCGATTTTCTGATCGGTTTCGGGATGATAATTTTTATCGTAAAAAGATTCAAACTCTTCATTTAATACAATCAATCGCCCTTCGATTTCCAATTCGTCTTTTTTGTCCATCGCGATGCAAAGTGAATCGATATCCGTCGGAACTTTAGAAAATTCGACTCCGGAAAGCAACGCTTCTCTTAATGTCATGATGCGGTACAAATAATTCGACCGTTTTTCCACCGTGCTTTTGACGGAATCGAGTGCATTTTTGTATTCCGGATGTTCATTTTCGACAGCCCACCGGACAAAATCCTGTTCTTCTTTTTTCTTTTTTTCGATAACCTTTAATTTATCGATGCATCGGTTCATTCCGATCGAGTTTTTCCGGTAATTGGAAGAACGGGAATATTTGCTTGCATACCGGATATTCACTTCAGGGTCGGCCAACATTTCCGCCAGCATAATATCCAATTTTTCTTCCCGAATACGGATTCTTGTTTTATTAATAATATTCTTCAGTTCGTCGATCTCGTATGATGTCGCATACCGGTCAGTTTCTCCCGGAAATCCGAGAATAAATGAAAAATCGTTTTCCCGGATGCCTTTTAAAGAAATCGGCAAATATTTTTTCGGATGCAACGGAATATTTTCTTCCGAATATTCGGCCGGATTACCGTCCAGATCAGTATAAATCCTGAACAGGCAAAAATCGCCGGTGTGCCGCGGCCACATCCAATTGTCCGTCTCTCCCCCGAACTTGCCGACAGAAGAAGGAGGAGTGCCTACTAACCGGACATCCGAATAAGTTTTTTCGTAAAACAAATAATAGGCGTTATCTTCATAAAAAGACTTTATTTCCACTGTTGTTCCCGGATTTTTATCCAAATATTCTTGTCCGACATAATAAATCGCCAACTGATTCAAGTATAAAGAGGATACATAATTCAAATTTCCATAAATCGAATCATTTTTTAACGAATTTAACACATATTCGGTAACATCTTCTATTTTTTCGATAAAAGTGACTTGAAGGTCGGGGGTCGGCAATTCTTCTTCTTGATTTTTAGCCCAAAAACCGTTTTCCAGATAATTCTGTTCGACGCTGCTGTGATCCTGAATATAGGAATAGCCGCAATGGTGGTTGGTTAAAACAAGTCCGCGGTCGGAAATCACTTCTCCGGTACATCCCGGGCCGAAAATAACAATCGCATCCTTTATGCTTGTTGAATCAGGATTGTAGATATCATCGACATTTAATTGCAATCCCAATCGTTGCATGTCGGAAAGATTTTGCTCTTTCAATTGCGGTAAAAGCCACATGCCTTCCTCGGCTTTTCCGGCGAAGATAATCAAACAGGATAACGACAGGCTCAATAAGATACCTTTTCTCATAAGGTCGAAAATGTTGTTGTATTTTTTGTATTCGGACAAACAAACGAGTAAACCCGCCGGCATCCGAAACTGCATTCGTCAGTCGGCTTGTTTACTCGTTTATTTATCAATTGACTTTCCTGCAACGATTAATAAGCAATATTCTTTACATCCTGCATTTCCGCCGCATCGATTTTCTTCTTGTCGATACTGCGCCATGCGTAAACAATATACGCTAAAACAAACGGGATCAGCAAAGATACGATACTCATGACTTTTAACGTAAAGAAACTGGACGAACTGTTATAGATCGTCAATGAACTTTGCAAGTCGCCGTAAGTCGACGGATAATAAGAGGTGTTGTTATATCCGGCAATCAGGAACAAACATAATACCGCCAAAACGGTGCCGACTCCGGCAAACCAAATTCCGCCGGTGAATGCTTTTTTCGATTGGGAACGGATCAATCCGTAAAGCAATACCACCACGCCGACCAAAAATAATACGAGAACGATCGGCATTTCCATCAGGTTTTCGAAATATTTGTATTTCTGCATATAAACTTCCCCCTCTGAGTTAACGGCAAATCCTTCGACACATAATGTCCAGATCAAAAAAGTAAGAAAACATACCAAAAACGGAACGGCATTGAAAAGCACTTGCTTTTTTGCACGCGCGAAGACGGTCGAATCGGCAATGTTATTCATAAAATAAAGGGATGCCAAAGTCCGGGACAAGAAGAATACGGCAAGTCCCAGCAATAAGTTCCGGACATTCAGAGCGGCTTCCAATCCGTGCAGCGGATTTTCCCAAGAAGAAATTACCGGCATTACCGGATTCGTCAGGTTTTCTTTGGCAACCGAAAATTCCGATCCCGTGAAAAACGTGGCAACGGCAGCGCCCAAAAGAATGGTTCCCAGCAATCCGTTGATAAACAGGAATATTTCATATCCTTTTTGCCCGAATATATTTCCGGCTTTTGTCCGAAATTCGTAAGAAACAGCTTGAAGGACAAAACAGACCAGAATAAGCATCCAAACCCAATAAGCTCCGCCGAAACTTGTCGAATAAAATAACGGGAAAGAAGCAAAAAACGCGCCACCGAACGTAACCAATGTGGTAAACGTAAATTCCCATTTCCGGCCCAAAGAATTGACCAGCATTTTGCGTTCGAGTTCGTTTTTCGCCACCACGAACAGTAGAGTTTGTCCTCCCTGAACAAACAAAAGGAATACCAACAGGCCTCCCAACAAGGCTATCAGAAACCACCAATATTGTTGAAAAAATGGATAATCCATGACTTTTAAATTAAGAATTAAAAACTAAAAAAATGAAAACCGAGAATCAAGAATTAAAAATTAAGCGATTAATTCTTGATTTTTTCCAAATTCGGCCCTTTTTTGATTTGTTTTACCATGATGCCGATTTCGGCAATCAATAAAACCGTAAAAATAATCAGGAACAAAAAGAATGTAAGTTGCACCGATCCTGTGCTTACACGCGAAACGGCTGCAAACGTCGGTAAAATATCCTGAATAACCCAAGGCTGACGTCCGACTTCCGCAACAATCCATCCGGCCTGCGAGGTAATATATGCCAACGGAATGGATATCAGGCAGACGATATGTAACCATTTGAATTTTGAAATGTCTTTTTTGTATGTGAGATACAATACAACCAAAAACAACAAAATAAAAAATGCGCCAAAAATGACCATGAGATGGAAAGAATAAAATGTCAATCCCACCGGCGGCACCACTTGCTTGGGGGAAGAGATATAACCGTATCCGAAATAATCGTAATTATCTTCCAACGTTTTCAGGTGAACGGCGGCTTGAGCTTCATCCGTTTTTTTGGAGACTCTATAATCGGATAATGCTTGAAGCGCTGTTTTTCCGCGTTGTATTTTTTCGTCGACGGAAAGTGTCGGCGCTCCGTCATACGTTTCATAACCTCCGTTGATCAGATCGTTGATGCCGGGAACAAACGCCTTGGAATCTCTGAAGGCAAGCCAAGACAATAATTTGGGTACCTGCCAGTTAAACAGGAAAGGATCTTTTCCGTCATCGTAAGATTCTTTATCCGGATTCAAAATCCCGAAAACAACTAATCCGGCATCTTTTTGTCCTTGGTAAAGGCCTTCCATGGCAGCCAGTTTCATCGGTTGTTTTTGCGCCACCTGATGGGCCGAACCGTCTCCGGTATAAACCAGCAGAACCACAGACACCACTCCCACGACAGCGGCAACTTTAATACTTTGTTTGGCAAATTCTTCGTTTCGTTTTTTCATCAGATACCAGCAGCTTATCCCGATCACGAAAGCTGCTCCGACCATCCAACCCGATAAAATCGTGTGAAAAAATTTGTTTAAGGCAACGGGAGACAACAACACTTCCCAAAAACTTGCCATTTCGTTGCGAACGACATCGGGATTGAATTTCATGCCGGCCGGATACTGCATCCACGCATTAGCGACGAGGATCCAGAGAGCGGAAATGCTTGCGCCTCCCCATGTCAACCAGGTAGACGTCAAGTGTGTTTTTTTGCCGACTTTGTTCCATCCGAAAAACATGACGGCGATAAAGGTTGCTTCCATGAAGAAAGCCATAATTCCTTCGATTGCCAAAGGAGTTCCGAATATGTCTCCGACAAACCAACTGTAATTAGACCAGTTGGTACCGAATTCAAATTCCAAAATGATCCCTGTTGCAACACCGATGGCAAAGTTTATTCCGAAAAGCTTCATCCAAAATTTGGCGGTTTGTTTCCAGAATTCCTTGCCTGTCCGTAGATAAATCGTTTCCATAATGGCCATAATCAACCCCAGTCCGAGAGTTAGAGGAACGAATAGCCAGTGATACATGGCCGTGAGCGCAAATTGGGCTCTTGACCAATCAATCAGTGATGTTTCGATAGCGTGCATAACATTAAAATTAGAAAAATTAGTAATGAATAAATGATGTTTTCTTATGGTGATTCAAGTATTATCTACGGAAATATGGTTACGGATCTACCGTTCTTGTCAATTCTTTCCCCACATAATCGGCCCGTTCTTCTTTGGTTCCGAAATTCGTTTTCAGAAAATCGGGGAAAAAGAACAGTTTTAAAACAGCAAACATAATAAATAATTTAATCAGAATAATTATCCATAGTGTTTTACCGATGGTCATTTCTCGAAAACCATCCCGGTAAAAACGGAATATCCTTACGATGATATTGCTCATAAATTAAGGTCTTATCAATAGAGAGATTGTAATTTTAAAACGAAAATAATAAATATTTTTATATTTTGATATATTTTGGCATTCTTTTTATTTTAAAAAACTTTTTTCACTTTCCGGAGCCCCGAGATAACTCGATTTCAGCCCTCCGAAATCAAGCATGATTTTTTCGAAAACAATTCCCGGTTCAAGTACTCTTACGCGGAACGTATGTTTTCCCGACCGGTCGATTTGCATTTTTGTCACCGATTTGATGATGCGTTCGCCTTGCCAACTTCCGAGTTCACCGCGATAATCGCCGTTGAAATTCACGATTTCCTCTTTTCCTCCGTCAAACGAAAGGGCATAACGCAAGCCTTTATTGGCATTGAAATTCAACGTAGGCGCAAGCAGGACATTGACCCCGACTTCACCGGATGAAACGGTTTGTATTTCATACTCCAAGTATACGGAATCTTTTTCTTGCGGATAAATGTTTTGCGGAAAAGTAGTTACACCCGATTTTGTTTTTCCCAGTCCCGGAATGACAGTCCAACAGATTTTGCCGGTTCCTTTGGATCGGGCAAAATGTCCGGCTTCCATGGAGATATAGCCGTCACGTTCGACAAAAGGCGAAAAACGGAGGTCGGTTGAAGAATCAACGTATTCCACTTGCGGCATAATACTTTGATCAGGCTGTTGCCAAGAAGTGTAACCGATACGCACTTGATCCATCTGATGCGCCCATTTGCCGCCGGCTATCTCCTTATTATAATGGACGGTCAAAACAGAATCCCGGACAAAACATTCTTTCACCTTGTCGGCAAAGATGTCGGCACGCCGATCATTTTGCGCGGCATATTGTTTGTTCAACGCCGAAGCATAATACATTTCGTAAAGATTGCAAACCCCATTGACCGGGAATAAAACCAATTCATCGAAAGCGTCCTTATATTCGGCAGGCATTAAATTATAAAGACGAAAGGCATCCAATGCCAAATTTTTATAGTCGTTTACAACGGTTTCAAATTCGTCGTAATTCTCCAAACTATAGGTTTTATCATCCAACAATTCCGGCGTCACCCGGCTGTTATACTGTGTATACAGACTGATCAGGCGGGCCGCTTCCCCGGCATATTTTTCGCCGAATTGTGCCGCGCACCATTGTTCCGTCCATTGCAACAAATTATCGGCATTGAAACGGTCGGGATTCCAAGCCATGTCCAGAAAAAAGCTGATCGGAAATTCCATGGGTTTCAAATCACCGACATTGACGACCCAAAGTCGATCCACACCATGCGAATAGGTCAGATTCATTTGTTCCCAAACCCGTTGTATCTGAGTGACATTGATCCATTTATAATTACGGGGAGCGCCCACATAATCAAAATGATAGTACATCCCGTAACCGCCTTTTCGTTTCGGAGCGTTTATATCGGGCAATTTGCGAACGTTGCCCCAATTATCGTCGCAGAGCAACAATGTGATGTCGTCGGGAACGCGCATACCATTGTCGTAGTAATCTTGCACTTCTTTGTAGAGCGCCCAGACTTGCGGGGTTTCTTCCGGTTTTTTTCCCGTGACTTCTGAAATAATCGTGCGTTGGTCTTTGACAATCCGCTGCAACAATGCGATATTTGCGCCTTCACTCATCGGTTCGTCGCCGTCGCCGCGCATCCCTACCGTAACAACCGTTTCATAATTTTTCATCCGTTCCATGCCGCCACGCCAAAAATCCCGTAAAACATCCGGGTTTTTGTCGTAATTCCAAGCGCCTTGTCCGTAGCGGCGCCATTCGTCGTGAGCGCGTCCCAAGGGTTCGTGATGAGACGTGCCGACGACGATTCCCATTTCGTCGGCTAATTGTCCGTTACGCGGATCGTCGTCGTAAAAAGCGTTTCCCCACATAGCCGGCCAAAGAAAATTGCCTTTCAGACGGAGAATCAATTCAAACATATGTTCATACATGTTGGAATTGACGCCGCCGAATTTTTCCATGCACCAACCTTGAAAAGCAGGAGCTTCGTCATTGATAAAAATGCCTCTATATTTCACGGCAGGCTCGCCGTCAGTGTATTTGCCCGGCGCCACATACAGATTTTCCCGATGTTCGACCGGTACATCAGCCCACCAATACCAAGGAGATACGCCGATTTGCCCGGAAAGTTCGTAAATGCCGTAAATCGTACCTCTTTTATCGCTTCCGGCGATAACCAAAGCCTTTTGCAGGTCACCGGTCGGATGATCCACGATTTGGATCAGATATTTTTCATTTTTACCGGCAAGTTCGTTTTTATCGATTTTTCCTTCTTTAAGCAATTGGTCGATAACCGCCGATTTGCCGACCGTTCCGACGATAATTGCTCTATCGCCGGAAGCAGACGGCAAATTACCGGTCACTTTCTTGAAATCGTCTTTCAAATCGTTGACTGCCCGAAGTACACCGGCATAATCGCCGGCATCGGAAATTACCGGAATCGGACGGGCGTTTTCGACTAATGAAAAATAATCCGCACCGCCAGCTGTGGAAAATACGAATTTTTTCACGCCGAAAGAACCGGATTCTATTTTACCGCTGTTTAATCCGCTGTTTTTAAATACTTCCTGAGATTCAGCGATGAAGCACGTCAAAAAGCAGAAAATCAGTATGTTGATTATTTTTGTTCTCATATAGTTATATTTCTAAAAAGTCATTTTTCAAAACGTCCTCCCATTTTCGACACACCAACGATGCAAAGTGCGTTCTTCCGCGTTAAACTCCGCTCCCACTTTGACGATTTTTTTGCCTCCGACTGCATACCCCGCGGCATATTTGCGTTCGTCAATCTGTTTCAAGGCCTCTTCGGCGGTGGCATTTCCCGTCAGTTTAAACTCAAAAATATAAACGGCGTCGTCAACAACCACAACCGCATCGGCACGACCGACGGCACTGCTCACTTCCGTTTGTACAAATTGTCCCATGAGTTTGAACAGCAGGTAAAAGACGGTTTGATAATGTTTTTCCTCCTTGTTGTTCAATTCGTAGGGAATACTCGAAAAAAAGGATTGCAGACGGGTCATAAAACCGTCCGTGTTGCCTGCCCGCAGATCGCGGATGAAATTGCCCGTGGAAAAATCGCCCGACATTTCCCTGCCCGACATGTAGGCAGGTATCAACCGCTTTATAAATCCGTATTTGACTTCGTTATTCGGAAAACCGAGCGTGTATTCGTTAAATTCTTTGTCATACTTTTTAACGGTCAGGTATCCGCTTTGATACAAAAGCGGCACAGGATTTCCACTCCCCGCCTGATAATCGGTTATCAGGTCTGCCGGTATTTGAACGTCGTTTTCCAGACTTTTCAAATTAAAATCAATATCCTTCAGCATCTTGATCAGAAAAGTCGGCGTGCCGGTTTCAAACCAATAGTTATTGAAATCCGAATCTGAAAAGGTATTCAGTACGCTAAACGGATTGTATATATCATCACTCTCTTTGGCAAAATGATAACCGTCGTAATGTTTTTTCAGTTCGGCGAGCGTTTCTTCGTATGTCAGTTTCTGTTTTTCGGCAAGAGCCGTTATTTCCGGCCGAAAATTTTTGATAAGTTCGGTTTGTGTAATGCCGCAAATACCGGCATATTGTTTTTTCATGCTTATATCCTGCAACTGATTCAGGTCGCTGAAAACACTGACTTTCGAGAATTTGGTAACGCCGGTGAGAAAAACGAAACGCAGGAAAGCGTCGGAACTCTTAAGTACGCCGTAAAAACCTTTCAATACCGTGCGGATTTCATCATTGACCTCAAGATTATCCATGGTGCCGAGCAGGGGTTTATCGTATTCATCCACCAAAACCACTGCTTTGCATCCGGTTTTGTTATACATTTCCTGAATAAGATTATCGAAACGCACCGACAATCTTTCCGCTATATTGGTTATCTGCCATTCCGCTTCATATTTTTGCAAGATGTTATCCAATACGACATGAAGTGTTTTTACATCAGTATATACAGCTTTATTAAAGTCAATATAGATAACAGGATATTTCACCCATTTCTTTTCCAAACCGGAAATAGCCAAGCCGTCAAAAAGCTCTTTCTTTCCGAGAAAATAGGCTTTGAGCGTGGAAAGAAAAAGGCTTTTCCCGAAACGGCGCGGACGTCCGAGAAAATAAGGCTTGCCTGTTGTTGCCAACTGATAGATATATGCCGTTTTATCCACATACAAATAGCCATTGGTACGCAAATCCTCAAAATCCTGTATGCCGATGGGCAATTTCCTGTTACTTGACATCATTCCGCTGTTTTTAATGGTTTTCACGACGAAAGTACGAAAAATATCCGAATAACCGGTGGAAGATAAAGCGTAATAAAACGAGAAGGTGTATTTTTCTATACACCTTCTCTTCAAATCACTTAAAATTTACTTTACCTGAAAACATTTTATTAATAGCCCGGATTTTGATAAGCCTTTTTCGTTGCATCATCCATCGTCAACCCATCAATTTGCGTTTGCGGAATAGGACGCAAATAATAATGAGCATCAATCGTGCGTTCATAGATTGTAGGCTCATGCGCACCGTATGCGACACCGCAAATAGAGTAAGAACCGGCTATATCTGCCCATTTTTGTGTGCGCACCAAGTCGTACCAACGATAGCCTTCGCCGAAAAATTCGCGGCTGCGTTCCGCCAAAATATAATTGATGGTTATTGCAGCGGGAGTAGCGGCAACCATTGCAGCGCTGTTGTCAGCCGTTTTTGCAGCGTTGCCATTGTTATCCCAACGCCATTTACCGGCGCGAGCGCGAAGCACATTGACCAAATCGCGAGCACTCTGTGCTCCTGTAGCTCCTTGAACGCCTGCCTCAGCAGCAATCAGATACAGTTCGGAGAATTTGGCAATATTCCAAGGACGAGTGCTGGCGCCATTCGGCTGCCCCAGCCCGGAACCCGTATCGGTACGGTACGGTCCCAATTTCCAAAGACCGGGATATACCACACGGCTGATCCCGCTCGGATTAATCACATAATCGCTCCTGTCAGGCAAGGTTCCTGCGCCAATCGCGCTGGCGCCTGCGATTGGCTGACCATCACTACTGAGAGGATATACCACATTCGGATTTTCGTCATTCAAGAAGGTCAGAATAGCACCGCCGGGAGCCACCTGCATTCCATTGGCATTAGTCACGACAGGATTGGCTAATCCGGCTCTGTCCGTATTGCTGCGATAAACCGAAACAAATGTTCCGTCGTAACGGGAATCGTTGACTTTATCGGCAAAGGTACCGGTAATTGCCTCGATAGTAGGAGCCATACGTGTCCACGGACGACCTAAAGCTTGTGTGGCAGCTCGTTGAACGGAACTTACGTCTCCACTTTTAATAACGGTGTAATTCCAAGTAACAAACCAACCGGCGCAATTTTCAGGAGCAGTGCCATTGGAATAGGAAAGACTGGCCTGATTATACTGTTCATTCTCAACATGGTCGGCATAAAGCAGGATTTCGTTGTTACGGTCGTTACTGCCCAAATTCACATCATAGTAATATTGCTGCAATCCGAAAGGACCCGGATCGTTGATACCGGCCAAGGCCATATTGTAAGCCTCTTGAAAATACCACGCGGCATTGTGTCCGTCAGGATCGGTACGCGGACAATCGGGATAAGTCGGAATATTATTCGGATTTTGCAACCACCAACCATAAGTCAGATAGGCTTTTGCCAGATACAAACGAGCAAGTGTTTTAGTGGCGGTAGAACCGGCAGCATCATAACGCCCGTGATCAGGAAGATTTTCGACTGCCGTTTTCAGGTCAGGGAAAATGGCCTTGGTATACACTTCAGGCACTGTATTACGCACGGAAATAGTCGTCGCCGAAATATTATATTTCAATTCACCGGCACCCAAATCCAACGGCACGCCGCCGAAAGTCTGCACCAACAAAAAATAATCGAAAGCACGGGCAAATCTTGCTTCAGAAATCAACGATTCGGAAATGCCCCCTTCCATGCCGTTTTCAATAATGCCGCTGGCGGTATTAATATTGGTCCACACATTGTTCCACAACACATCAGATCGGCAGCTGCTGGGCGTTAAGTTACCTACGCCGGACAAGTCATTGTCGTTGTTGTTGTTGTCGGCACTTTGCGCCCAAGTATACTCATCCGTCCCCTGCTCGCAAGCTACATAATAGTACAAACCGTAAATATACCGTAAATTGTTATATAGAGAAACTAAACCTCCCTCTAGGCCTTCCTCTGTTTTAAAATATTCCGGTGTAAAAAGAGAACGCGGTTTTTCGTCCAATAAGTCGGAACAAGACCCCAGAAACAAGGTTATCAAGGTGAGTCCTACTATAACTGTATTTTTATATTTTTTCATACTTATATATATTTTACATTTTCAAATTAATAAATTAGAACGATACATTCAATCCTAAAATAAAGTTGCGTGTTTGTGGAGCATTACTGCCAACCATTAACAATTTAGTATTATTATAAGTGCTTGTTACTGCAGAATTTTGATCCACAAAGGAGTTCGGTACAGGGTCTAACCCGCATTCGTCTCTAAACGGCGAGAACAACACAAAAGCATTTTGTACGGTGAAATACAAGCGTGCATTCTGTACACCCAAATTTTTAATCCACTCCATATTCCGGTTAAAGTTATATCCCAACGTAATGGTACTGACTTTCAAGTAAGAGGCGCTGAAATAACCCAAGGTAGAGCCGTGTAACACACTTTCTCCGGGACTTGTTCCGGGCATCGGATAAGTACCGCCGGGATTGTCGGGCGTCCAATAATCTACGTCCATTTGTCCGCGACGCCCTGTCAACATATCCAATTGACTGGTGCTGGAATGAAGATTGCTGATAAGCGTACCCCCATGTTGATAAGCGCCGATCACATTCAAATCCCAATCTTTATACGCAACACGCGTACTGAAACCACCTTGCCAATCGGGATCTACTTTCATGATTTGCCTGTCGTCGTCCGATATGTACCTTGTCGGAGAACCGTCGGCATTGTAATCGCCTGTATATAATACTTTAATCTGACCCGGTACACCGGATGACCCTTCATATTGTTTTACCATATCGGCTTCCGATTCCTGCCAGATTCCGATTTTCTTCAAATCATAAATTACATTAACCGGATGCCCTACAAACCACCAATTGGTTTTATCATCCCGTACGCCGGAAGAAAGAGCCGTAATTTTATTTGAGTTCGCGGCAAAGTTTACGCCGACATCCCATGACCAACCATTCGGGTTATCAAAAATACTGCCGTTCAACGTAATTTCCACCCCTTTGTTTTGAGATTTACCGACATTTGCCCATTGGTATTCCGTACCTGAAGTTTTAGGTAGAGGAACCTTATACAACAGGTCATCGGTTTTTACAATATAATAATCCACAGATCCTGACAAGCGATTATTGAATAAACCGAAATCCACCCCGAAATTCCATGTTTTGGAATATTCCCAACCCAAATTGGGATTGGGCGCCAAAGAAACATAATAAGATGGAACTAATGTAGTGCCGAAGTTATATGGACGACTGGAATCCAACAACCCCAATGTAGAATAAGGATCAACAGCCTGGTTAGAAGTTTGTCCCCAACCCACACGTAGTTTCAGATTGTCGATCCAATTTATATTTTCCATAAACGCTTCCCTGCTGATATTCCAACCGGCGGAAACAGCGGGATAGCTGTGCCACTTGTGGCCGGGCGCCAAACGCGACGAACCGTCCGAACGGAAGGATACCGACAACATATAACGACTGTCATAATCATACATCACACGTCCCATCACAGATTCCAAACCATATTGTTGATAATCCTGATCTCCGGGTTTTACCATAATATCCCCCGCAGGCGCTTGACCCAAATTGTAATATTGGAAGAAGGGAGCTGCAATATTATTAGCCGAAAGAAGTAATTTGGTATAAGTTGTCCGTTCGGCAGAATACAAACCGGTTAGATTAATATGATGTTTATTAAAATATTTATCATAAGTTAACAGGTTTTCCACCGTCCAGTTGGTCGTTTCGTTCCGTTGTTGCGATGCGTTAGGAACAGCTTCAGCATTATCACTAAGAACGCCTACGTTCTTATATTGTCCTCTGTTGAGATTCCAATAATTTAAACCCAGATTAATCCGGTAGCTTAATCCTTCTACACCGGGTATTTTTACTTCACCGTACAAGGAGTTGTAAGTACCGAGATTTTTTTGATTGTCAGCCCAATCGTCACCAAGCGCTTCGGTAGATGCTCTTGAATAGAGCCACACATTAGAGTCTTCTACCGAACTTCCACGTCCTTTCCACGTACCATCCGCATTGTAAGGATTAATCAGCGGAGAAAGCAGCAAGGTATTGACTAAACTAAGGTTCTGTCCGTTAGTTCGGGAATAGTTGCTATTGGTAGTAAGGCCTAAACGAACATATTTGCCGATTTGCTGATCGAAGCTTCCGCGTAGGTTGATCCGGTCATAATTTTGTCCGGGCAACAAAGAAGTTTGTTTGTAATAACCCGCACCAAAACTATAAGCCGCCATATCTGTTCCGCCCGATACGCTCAGGTTGTGGCTTGTCACATACCCATCTTTGTACATCAAATCTTGCCAATCGGTATTTTGGCCCAGCACTTCATCAGCTCCTAATTTAGGGGTCGGATTTCCTTGTGCGTCAATATTCATATACCTATCCTTATTAATAATTCTCACACGGGCCAATTCATCGCCCGTCATCAAGGGTATCTTATGAAATAAAGTTTCAATACCGTAATACCCGTCGTAAGTAACGCGCGCCTGCTGTCCGGCCACACCTTTATACGTAGTCACCATGATCACACCATTGGCGCCGCGTGAACCATAAATAGCAGTTGCAGAAGCATCTTTCAAAATGTCGATGCTCTTAATGTCGGTCGGATTAATGTCGCCGATACTACCCGCATACGGAATACCATCCAACACAACCAACGGGTCATTGGTAGCATTTAAAGAACGTGTACCGCGAATACGGATCTGCATATTCGCTCCGGGCTTCGAATCGGTTTGTGTCATTACCACCCCGGGAATACGTCCTTGCAAAGCGTTTGTAATATTACCGGCAGGCACATCACGTATTACATTTCCCTGCATGGAAGCCACAGAACCTGTCACCGCTTCCCTCCGTTGCGTACCGTACCCGATCACCACCACTTCGTTCAACGATTTTGAAGTTTCTTCCAAAACCACATCAATCCGGTTTCTCCCGGACACAACTACTTCCTGCGTATGAAAACCGACATACGAAACGGTAAATTTACCTTGAGGCGATACCTTAAGGGTATAATTTCCGTCGACATCCGTCATCGTTCCGTTAGAAGTACCCGGTTCGATGATGCTGGCACCGATAACCGGGTCTCCTGTTGCATCTTTTACAGTCCCGCTCACGGAGATTGTTTGCGCAAATGCAGCTGTTGAAATAAAGCATAGCAATAAAAACAGACCGACCGTCCGTAAATAATAGTAAGTGCTTCTCATACAATCATGTTTTAAATTAATAATTATTTTGAGTTGTTAAAATATCCGAATTTGATTGAATAATCCCTCGCACAGATTTCACGGATTTCGCAGATTTTTTTAGCGGATGTTTTCAAAATCCGTGGAATCCGTGAAATCTGTGCGAGACGAGAATAGTACATATTTTTACATTATTTTTAATATTCAATATCAATTCATGAAATCAAGACCGTCAATAAGCACAACCTGCCTGCCTGAACCGGCACCGCTCTGTATCTGTTGGGAAACGGACGATTATGATTAGTACAAACTTATAGAGAAGCACTCATTTACAGACGTCACTGTATTTCATTCTTTTTTTTACACGTTACAATCTTTTCTTTTATGTAATATAAGTTTTTCCATACGTAACATTTTACCCTGAATCGACTTTGCACCTTGCAATCTTTCATAGATTACAATCCATAAGTATAGTCCATGTCGGGTCGAAGATGCTATCTGTCCTCTTGCTTGCTCGAAAGGATTTGCAATTCGATTTTCACCGAAGCTTTTAAAAAAAATTAATAAAAAAGAACATTATTTTTAACGAAACACGATGTACGAGTAAATAAGTAGACAAGTAAACGGGTTAACAAATCCGGCTTTATGGCATCCGAAACTTGTCAATTTGTTTAGCGGGTTCAGAGTTAAAGCTGAAAACCTTACATCAATAGCGCAAGGTTCCGGCCTTGTTCCGTCAGGAACAAAATATTGGTAGAATGATGCGTATTCCAGCAAGCATACAACGTACTGTAGGTACGTCATATAATATATTTCTAAATGATTATCGGATATTATATCCGGATGTCCCCGCAGGTGGGATGTAAAAATATATCGATATTTCAAAAAAATATTCGTTTTTTTGTCTCGTCAGGGACGTTATATTGGTAGAAAAATGCCGTCCCCTTACCCCTCTATGAAGAATAAAATGTTTTCCTTTCCACATTACGTCCCTGCCGGAACTTTGGTCACCGACAGAATTCTTCTTTCTACCAATATGATGTTCCTGACGGGACAGAAAACAACATTTTATAGAATGGATTTTTCAAAAAAACGAATATTACATTTTTTATACCTCACTCACGAAAATAGGCTGGTACAACATTCGATAATCATTATTTTGCTATCCATACCTATATAATATGAATAGAAAAATAATTATCTATGACAACTATTGCAATGATTTTATTTCTATGTTACCTACCGGAGTAATGAAAAAATATGATTATCGGATGTTGTACCCGGCTATCCTCACCTGCGGGGGTGTAAAAAATGTTGTTTTCCGTCCCGTCAGGGACAACATATTGGTAGAAAGGAGAGTCCTTCCGGTGACCAAAGTCCCGTCAGGGACGTAATGCGGGAAGGAAAACATGTTGTCTCTGACGAGCCGGAGGGTGAAGGGGGGGATGTGTTTCTACCAATATGTTGTCCCTGACAGGACAAAAAAGAACGAATATTTTTTTGAAGCATTAACACATTTTTACACCTCACCTGCGGGGATAGCCGGGTACAACATCCGATAATCATTAAAAAAAATACACTCTGTTTTTGATATGCCGACAACAGAGATAAGGTGAGTAAAATATTTATCAAATATATAAAAGAAGAAATATCTAAAATCAAAATGATGCATGAAGGAAAAATGAATACACCATAAACAAAAAAGGCCCGTCAGACAAACCTGACGGGCCTTCCCGTAAAAACGGCGGCAACCTACTCTCCCGCCTGCGCAGTACCATCGGCGCAACC
>JGI24699J35502_11134038_pt1 | contig 26004 bp, 20 predicted proteins | sample TergutMp193P4_FD_35502 | JGI IMG/M metagenome (IMG submission 35502)
AACCTTTCTTTGTTGAAGTGATCCGTTCTTGCATTACCCCCATTTCGGTAGCCAAAGTCGGCTGATAACCTACGGCTGAAGGCATACGTCCCAACAAGGCAGATACTTCGGAACCTGCTTGCGTAAAACGGAAAATGTTGTCCATAAAAAATAAAATATCGCTACCGGAATCGCCGCCTCTGTCACGGAACGATTCGGCAATGGTTAAACCGGACAGCGCCACCGAAGAACGCGCTCCGGGAGGTTCATTCATTTGTCCGAAAACCAAAGTGGCTTGCGATTTCGATAATTCATCATAATCTATTTTTGATAAGTCCCATTCGCCGCGTTCCATTCCTTCCTTAAATTCTTTGCCGTAACGAATAACTCCCGATTCAATCATTTCGCGAAGCAGGTCGTTTCCTTCACGGGTACGTTCTCCCACTCCGGCAAAAACGGAAAATCCGTTGTGTTTCTTAGCTATATTGTTAATCAACTCCATAATCAACACTGTCTTTCCTACGCCTGCGCCGCCGAATAAACCGATTTTTCCTCCTTTTAAATAAGGAGCTAACAAATCAACAACTTTTATTCCGGTGAAAAGAATTTCGTTAGAAGTAGCCAAATCCTCAAATTTAGGCGGATCGCGGTGAATCGGCTCGGCGCCTTCTTTACTTACCGGTTTCATTCCGTCAATGGTGTCTCCGATAACATTCAATAACCGGCCTTTTACTTGATCGCCGACAGGCATGGAAATGGGCGCTCTCAAATCTTCCACTTGCATCCCTCGACAAATGCCGTCAGTTGAATCCATCGCTACCGTGCGAACGGTATCTTCACCGATATGTTGCTGAACTTCCACAACCAGCGTCTTTCCATCCGGACGGGTTATTTTGAGTGCATCATAAATTTTAGGAATTGAATGTCCTGCTTTTTCATACGAAACATCCACGACAGGACCGATTACCTGTGAAATATATCCAACGTTTTCAGACATGATAATAATATAAAAATTTATGCAAATATATAAAAAACCTCATAATGAACATGTAACGTTCACGAAAAGCTTGACAAAGGTACATTATTCAAATAAGAGTTGCAAATAAATCTTATTTTTTTTCGGAAAAATTTCACATTAATTTTATAATTTATTGAAAACCAATGCTGTTTTTACAAACAAAAAATGACAATTAGTAAGCAATACTTATGTGAATTGTTGAATTTTATCTTTCTGCCCCGCGATCCAAACTAAATCGCCTTCTTCAAAGGTAAATGACACATCGGGATTGACAAACGACTCTTTTCCGCGATCCACTTCGATGATTAAACAACCCGAATCACGAAATCCGATTTGAGCTAAATTTTTGCCCAAGATAGGAGATTCTTCTTTGACCAGAAAAGACGCCAATTCGATTTCGGATTTTTGGGGTTGGGATTCTTCCGAATCTTGTATTTCCATCACTTTGGTAAAGGAGGTAATGTGTTCATCGGTACCGATGACGGTGAGTTGATCGGAAGGATACAGGCAATTGTTTCCATCCGGAATATAGATTTCTTTATGTCCCCGAATTATTTTGACGATATTGACATTGTAATTTTTCCGTAAATGCAGTTCTTTGAGACTTTTTCCGATAAAAGGCGAATCGGGCGATACGGTTACTTTTGCCAAGTGAATGTCGCTATTCGATAATTGGGCGCTGATTGAACTTCGCAACGGACTTTTTCGCCTTTCATGTTCCTCTCTTTGATTCAGATTGGACAAGAAGCGGTCTTCCATGATTTGGTGCGCTTTGAAATTCTTATGGGCAAAAAATAAGAAAAAAATAATCGCTAACGCAATGAAGATAACCGGCCAAGAGGTGGTCTTGAAATTAATGAATAATACCACCGTAACAAAAAGAGTAGCCAGAAATATGCGGAATAAAGTCAGCGCTTCTATTCTTCGACGATTCCCTTTGTGACCGTCCGAAATCAACCGGTCGGTAATCTCTTTATTTTTCCGGTTAACGGACATTATACCTATTAAAAAAGGAATCATTACAAGGATTGTCAGTAATGCATTGACGAAATTGATAAGCAGGTCGGGAATACGGTTTACTAACAGGCTGGCGATAAAAGGATACACCCGGCGTGAAAAGCCGAGAATTACCGCAATTGACAAAACGCCGTAAACAAGAATATTGGTAAAACAATATTTCATCAGTTTTTTCCAATCGCTTTCGCTTTTCACAAGGTCGCCTCCGGAGGTGTAATTATCCAAAAACGTTTTGAATTTGGTCGAGAGTTTCGGATTCAACCATTCGTAAAAAGGGTTGGCCAAGCGAATAAAATAAGGAGTAGTAAAAGTAGTGATAACCGATATGGTTATAATGACCGGATAAATAAATTCTCTCATAACTCCCAAACTGTAACCCAAAGAAGCGATGATAAAGGCAAATTCTCCGATTTGCGCTAAACTGAATCCGGATTGCAGGGATATTTTCAACGGCTGACCCGAAAGAAGGACGCCGGCAGATGAGAAGAACGTCTTTCCGAAAATGGTAACCAAAGTAAGTATTAAAATCGGTAACCAATATAGTACCAATGTATGAGGATTCACCATCATGCCGACCGATACGAAAAAAACGGCGCCGAAAAGGTCTTTGATGTTTTTAGTCAGATGTTCGATATGAATTCCTTCGATAGTTTCCGCTAAAATAGAGCCCATGAGGAAAGCGCCCAACGCAGCGGAGAATCCGAAGTAGGAGGCTAATGCGACTAATCCGAAACAGAAGCCGATAGATATAATCAAAAGCGTTTCGTCGTTCATACCCTTGTGGAATTTGCGCAAAAAGGTCGGTATTACATAAATTCCCACCAAAAAACAAAGCGTCAAGAAAAATACTAATTTCAACAGACTGAATATCATATCGCCACCGGCAAATTGCCGGCTGACGGCTACGGTAGATAGCATCACCATCATTAAAATAGCGACAATGTCTTCGACAACCAAAGTACCGAACACGATAGTAGTAAATTTTTGATTGCGTAGATTCAAGTCGCCGAATGCTTTAATAATAATGGTGGTGGAAGACATCGAAAGCATACCGCCGAGAAAAATGCTTTCCAATACCGTCCAACCCAATAATTGTCCGACGAAAAAGCCGATGCAAAGCATGGCGACCACCTCGGTAACAGCCGTTATTAAAGCCGAACCGCCTACATTCAGCAGTTTTTTGAAACTAAATTCAAGTCCGAGGGCAAATAATAAGAAAATAACCCCTATTTCCGACCATTCGGTTATCCTTTCTTCACCAATAACCGTAGGAAATAAAGTGAAGTAAGGACCTATCAAAAAACCGGCTACAATATAACCCAATACCAGCGGTTGTTTAAGCAGCTTGAAAATAAGCGTGATAACACCCGCCGAAATGAGTATTAACGCTAAATCGTGAACTAAACTAATCTCTTCATGCATGCGGTTTTAATTTTCATGACCGACGCCCGCCGATAATGCTTTCAAATTTGTTTCAACCACGTCCTTGCCTTTTTTGCCGAAAATACGTCGTATTCCGTTCTCTAATTTGAAAAAATCAATCGGAAGGTGGGGAGAAGCCGCTCCCAAGAGAATAACATTACTCGAACGGAGCGCTCCCAAATCTTTGGCGATTTGCTCTACATTTATGATAATTTTGTTCGGCAATGAATTATAAACTTCCATGATTTGTTCCGATTCCGGATAATCGGAGATATTTTTGAAAGGATTGGAATTGGTGACAACCCAACCGTCTTTTTTCAGATAAGGAAGATAACGCAACGCTTCCATAGGTTCCAACGAAATAATTATATCGGCTGTTCCCAAAGGAATTAAATCCGAAGCAATCGGTTGGTCGCTGATTCGCAAATGCGATTGTACGTCGCCGCCCCGCTGACTCATGCCGTGCACTTCGGTTTGTTTCATAAAAAGACCGTCTTCCAAAGCGGCTTCACCGATAACCGCCGCAATGGAAAGAATGCCTTGACCGCCGACGCCGGCTAATATAATATCTGTCTTCATTGTTTTTTTGATTTCACTTTACGAGCATGCGTCTGAATACATTCCCGACAGGGAACGATGACGGAAACGCCCGGATATTCAATTTCTTTTCGTATTAACTCTTTCATTTCTTCGCTGTTCTTTTTGAGCGGAACAATGGCATGCAGATGCTCCGGATTTACGCCGATTCCCTTGCATATTTCATGAATGCGTCCGGTAGCCGCCGAATCTTGTCCGCCGGTCATTCCGGTGGTTTCGTTATCGGAAATGATAATCACTACATTGGCGTTCGCATTAACGCAATCCAACAATCCGGTCATTCCGGAATGGGTGAACGTCGAATCGCCGATAACGGCAACGGACGGGAAAATACCCCCTTCGGCAGCGCCTCTCGCCATCGTAATGGAAGCTCCCATATCAACGCAGGAGTCAATGGCGCGAAACGGAGGTAAAGCTCCCAATGTGTAACAACCGATGTCGCTGAATACTTTTGCCGTCGGATATTCTTTTAAAACATCATTCAACGCTTCAAATACATCCCGATGACCGCATCCGACGCATAGAGCCGGCGGACGCATGGCTACGATTTCCGGAACGGTATAATAAGAAACCGGTTCCAATCCCAAAGCTTTTCGCACTTTATCGGGCGTCAATTCTCCGTCGCGCGAAAGCGTTCCGTCCAAACGACCGCGTACTTTCAAGCCGAGACCCAAATAACCTTTCAGCTGTTCTTCCACTACCGGATAGCCGTCTTCCAAAACCAAAATTTCTTCGCAGGATTTCGTCAATTGAAGCAACAGTTTTTTAGGTAACGGATATTGACTGATTTTCAATACCGGATGCTCAAATCCGTCGGGATAATTTTCCCGAAAATAGTTGAAAGCTATACCGCAAGCGATTATTCCCAACTTTCGGGGAGAGCCGGCAACCGGCGACCGGTGACCGGTTCCCTGCTGCCGGTTCCCTGTTACCGGAAAGAACTGATTGTATTTGGAATTTTCGGAAGCTTCCAAAAATTCTTGCTGTTTTTCAATCAGTACTTTATAGCGTTTACGGGCAATTGCGGGCAAAAGCACGTATTTTTGACGGGCATCTTCTTCCGCATGCAGCGTATTTTGCAGTTGCAAATCTCGTGTTTGCACGCCGGCGCGAGAATGAGCCATACGGGTAGTTATCCGTAACAGAACAGGATAACCCAATTTCTCCGATAAATCATAACCTTCATACACCATGTCGTAAGCCTCCTGCTGATTGGACGGCTCAAACATCGGGAGCATAGCAAAATTTCCATATACCCGATTATCCTGCTCGTTTTGAGATGAATGCATGGAAGGGTCATCGGCTGAGACAATAATCATTCCGCCGTTAATTCCCGTCATGGCAATATTCATAAAAGCATCGGCGGCAACATTCAAACCGACGTGTTTCATACACGACAAGGTTCGTTTTCCTGCATACGACATTCCCAATGCGGTTTCTAAAGCGGTCTTTTCGTTACAGCACCATTGGGAATGAATACCGCGTTCTTTAGCTGTCGAATCATTCTGAATATATTCGGTGATCTCGGTAGAAGGAGTCCCCGGATAGGAATAAACGCCGGATAAACCGGCATCAATCGCCGCTTGGGCAATCGCCTCATCGCCCAAGAAAAGTTGTTTCTTCATTCGCCAATTATTTTGATATTAATCACTAAAAGAATTATTTTTTATTTAATGTAAATGAAATCGGAATGTAATCCGGAGCGTTGATTGTCTTTCCGCCGACAACAAAACTCGGTTTCAACTTTACGGTAACATTACTCGAATCGGTTCCGATTCCGGCAAAATTAAACGCCAGATTTTTGATAGCATCCATTGATTTTCCGCTCAATACTTTTTTCAAATCAAAAGCCATTGCAATCGGCAATGTTGTTTTTCCTCCGGATCCGATTTGAAATTGTTGATTGAAAAGTCCTTGCGTCATTTCCATTCCGTCAATTTCCAAAATGTAATTAGCGCCGTTCAATATAGCGGTTTGAGTCCCGGGATTGGATACATCCAAATTCAAAGTAAAATTCAAAGGTAAACTACCGCTCGAAGAGGAAAAAGCAGCCAAAAGATTCGCGGCAGTCAAAGGGTTGAGAGACGAAATGCTGCTTACGTTTTGCAAGTTGATTCCGGCTAAAGTCAAGCCCGAAATGGATTGATAATCATATTTGCATTGCGTCAATGCATAAGTACCAACCACCTGTTTTGCAACATCACAAGAGAAAAAAAAGACAATTAATCCCAATAAAGCAACTGTTTTTTTCATACGTTAAAAAGTTAAAAATTTGTTTTTTTAGAGGTCGTATGGAACTCGCATAATTTTTATTACCCTGTATTCGGATAATTTTATAAATATTATGCTTTGTCCCATTTTTGTTATTTTATATTGATTCATCGGCAAAGATAAACAATTTTTATTTTTAATGCAACATCCGGCAAATATATGATATTCTTTCAATCAATAAAGCAGCAAATAAAAAGGAAATATCAATGTTAAAAAATACCTTACCTATTGTCCATATCATTTTTTCTCCTTATCTTGCACCGATAATTTTTAAACACTCAGGATTATGAAACTTTTATTGTTAAGCAATTCAACAAACGCGGGAGAAGAATATTTCTCTTGGCCTCAAAAAGAAATTCAATCATTTTTGGGAAGATTTTCGGTTACCGCACTGTTCATTCCCTATGCGGCAGTCACCTTCAGTTTCGATGAATACGAAGCAAAAGTTGAAGCTCGTTTTTCCGAATGGGGACATCATGTAAAGAGTATCCATCATGCATGGGACCCTGTCCGAGAAATAGAAAAAGCGGAAGTAATCATTGTCGGCGGCGGTAATACATGGCAATTGGTTCGATTGTTACACGAACAAGGTTTAATGGAACCCATACAAAAAAAGGTTCGAGCGGGGACCTATTACATCGGATGGAGCGCCGGAAGCAATATCGCCTGTCCTACGATGCGTACAACCAATGATATGCCCGTTGTTGATCCGCTCGGATTCGACACTTTGGGAGTTATTCCGTTTCAAATCAATCCGCATTATTTGGATGTTCATCCCGAAGGATTCGGAGGGGAAACAAGGGAAATGCGTATTCAAGAGTTTATTGAGGCAAATCCCAATGTATATGTTTTGGGATTGCGGGAAGCCACTCTTTTGAGGCGAGAAGATAATTCGCTCCAACTGGTCGGACCCCAAACGGCTCGATTATTTAAAAAAGGAGAGACTGCAAGAGAATTGAGTTCCGAAGACGATTTATCGTTTTTGTTGGATTATGCTCCGGCAATTCCGTATTATTAGACTTTTAAAATTTTCAGCTGATCATAAACCAACCCATATTTCGTTGTCGGTTCAGTTTTTCCAATTGCTTATTCAATAAACCGTTCTCCGGTTTTTGAAGCAAGGGATCGTCTTCCAGTATTTCCAGCGCTAACTCGCGAGCAAGAGAAAGTACTTGTCCGTCTTTGGTCAAATCGGCAATCCGAAGATTAAAAGCGATGCCGCTTTGTTGCGTTCCGTCAATATCTCCAGGACCGCGAAGTTTCAAATCTTCTTCGGCAATAACAAAGCCGTCGTTGGTTTCGGTCATAATCGCGATACGACGGCGCGTATTTTCAGACAATTCATATTCAGTAATTAAAATACAAAACGATTGATCGGCTCCCCGCCCTACCCTGCCTCGCAACTGATGCAACTGCGAAAGTCCGAAGCGTTCGGCATTTTCAATAATCATTACGGAAGCATTCGGAACATTTATCCCTACTTCAATCACGGTGGTTGCTACCATTATCCGAGTTTCACCGGAAACAAACCGTTGCATTTCGGCGTCTTTCTCGACGGGTTTCATTTTTCCGTGAACCATTGACACTTTATATTCCGGGAAAATGTTTTTGGTTGTTTCAAATCCCTCCAAGAGGTTTTTTAAGTCCATAGCTTCACTTTCTTCTATCAACGGATACACAATATATACTTGTCTTCCTTCCCGAAGTTGCCGTCGCACGGAAGCGTAGAGATTTTTTCGTTTAGCGCTGTAAATATGAAGCGTTCGAACCGGTTTTCTGCCGGGAGGCAGTTCATCAATCACCGAAACATCCAAATCGCCGTAAAGCGTCATAGCTAAAGTGCGCGGAATCGGCGTAGCGGTCATTACCAAAATATGCGGCGGAAATTTGTTTTTTTTCCAAAGTTTCGCACGTTGCGCCACCCCGAACCGATGTTGTTCATCAATAACCACCAAACCCAGATTATCAAACGAAACCGTATCTTCAATCAAAGCATGCGTACCGATAAGTAATTGAATTTTTCCGGCTTGTACATCCGGCAATAAACGCTCTCTTTCTTTTTTACGAGTGGAACCGGTCAACAAACGAACTTCAATACCCAATCCGTCCACCAATTGACTGATGGTTTCGAAATGTTGCGTAGCCAGTATTTCCGTAGGCGCCATCAGAGTTGCTTGAAAACCGTTATCTATCGCAATCAGGATGGAAAGGAGAGCGACCAATGTTTTCCCGCTTCCCACATCGCCTTGAAGCAAGCGATTCATTTGCCTGCCGCTGTTCATATCGCGACGGATTTCCCGAACCACTCGTTTTTGAGCGCCGGTCAGTTCAAACGAGAGGTTTTGAGAATAAAACCGGTTGAAATAATCGCCGACTCGAGTAAACCGAAAGCCGCCGATGCGTTTTTCCCGGTATTTGGTAACACGCAACAATTGGAGTTGTAAATAAAACAATTCCTCAAATTTCAAGCGAAATTGCGCTTGACGTAATGCGGAAGATGAAAGAGGCAAATGAATATTCCGAAGAGCTTCATCCAAAGAAATTACGTGCGCTTTTCGAATAAGGTAATCCGGAAGCGTTTCGGGAAGTTTTTCCTTGATATTCTCCAGAACGATAACAATAAGTTTTTGTAAGGCTCTGGAATACAGAAAAGCGCTTTTCATCCTTTCTGTCGTATTGTATTGGCCTTGAATACCTACTTCGCCGTTAAAAAACCGGTCTTCCGTTTCCAATTCCGGGTGCGCAACCTGTATATTTCCGTTAAAATAAGTCGGTTTTCCGAACAGAATATACTCTATCCCCTGTTTGTAATGATTCTGAATTGATTTCACGTGTTGAAACCAAATTAAGTCAATATCGCCCGTATCGTCATAAAAAGTAGCGGTCAGTCTTTTTTTACGTCCTTCGCCGAGCGTTGCGTATCCGTAAATTTTGCCTTTCAATTGGATATAAGGCATATTTCCATCTATTTCCCGAATTTTGAAAATTTTACTCCGGTCAATGTATTTGTATGGAAAATAATAGAGAATATCTTCCCACGTAGAGACATTAATTTCCTTCCGAAGCACATCGGCTTTCTGAGGGCCGACTCCCGGTAAGTACATAATATCTTGTAGGCTCAGATCCTGCATCGTATCAAAGTTTCGGCAATCATCAAATCAACCGCAGCGGTTATTTTGATATTTTCCGGACTTCCTTCGACCATTATCGGATGAATCATTCGGGTAGCTTCCACTACGGAAACATCATCGGTAAAATCATCTTTATATTCTTGTTTATAAGCGTCAATTAATATATCCGACTTAAAGACCTGCGGCGTTTGTACCAAGCGATATTTCGTCCGACCGACCGAGTGAGACTCTCCCCCACTGTCTAATTCCCGAATCGAATCAATCAAAGGGATAACCGGATAAGCGCCTTTCCAAGTCGCGGCCGCTTCATAAACTTTGGCAATCAATTGCTTGTCAATGAGCGGACGAACGCCGTCATGTACGCCGACAAGCGCTCCCCGTTCCACCTTTTCCAATCCTTTTTGAACCGATTGAAATCGCGTATCTCCACCCGGAACAATCTCGCAAAGAATATCAAATCTGAACTCGGCGCATAGTTGAGACCAATAAGCGATATAATCTTCCGGCAAAACAAGAATGATTCGTATTTGGGGGTCGTAATCATAAAACGCTGTGATTGTATGCATCAAAACCGGACGACCGTTCAAGAGCAAAAACTGCTTGGGTAAATCCCACCCGGTACGAACTCCTTTTCCTCCGGCAACAATAATTACGTATTTTTCAGCCATAACCGTAAATTTTATTTTATTTCTTCCAATATTTTTTTCGTTTCTTCATTTACTTTGAACAATTTCTCTTTACAAATTTTCAACAAAGCGGAGGCTTCTTTGAGTTTGTCGCTCAAGTCATCAACATCCAAGTTGTTGCTTTCAATCAGCGCTTGGATTTTTTCCAAACGCTCGTAAGCTTCTTTGTATGATAATTCTTTCTTAGTCATTATTTGTTTCTTCGATTAATTTTTCTATTGCGGCAATGAATTGCCCGGCAGGTTCGAGGAATGGTTTAATGTCTTCTTCTTCAAAATTAATCCAGTCTTCGTAATCGCCTGTTTGACGCAAATTAAATAATTGCCGATACATTTTGCCAAATGATTTTTCTATTTTGTTATTATTTATATAACGTAATCCCAACAACGTTTTCACTCCATTGTGTGTGTGAGTTTCATAACCGTCATTGATAAGTAAGGCTGTTACTGCATAATAACAGGCATAATACAATCTATTGGCAGCTGTCCTGTAGAATTTATTTTCCATCTGAACAGAAATTTCCGCAAATGTATCATTTGCTTTCTTTAATCTGAATTTTACGATTTCTTTTCTTTCCGCTTCTTTTAAACTCATAATTAATTATTTAATTTCTATTCCTTCACGCATCACATTTTTGTAAAAAGGAAAAATTTTACCTTGTTCCCATTGTTTTTTGGTATATAGTATTGCATTGATTGCAACTCCATAATTCCACCCCAATTCATCAAAAGGATAAGCATAATTGTCTTCATCTTCATGTGTTTTTTTATCTTTATTAAGCAACACAAGCAAATCCCAATCGGAATCTTCGCGAGCGTCGCCACGCGCTTGAGAACCGAAAAGAATCACTCGTTCATCGGGTAAAATCCGACGTTTCAAGGCCTGTATTTCTTCAAAAATTTGCTTATTCATGGCGATTACTTATTTCGTTACAAAGCTAATATAAAATATTCGATAAAACAAATGAAAAAATAATCATTCCATTTATCCGAATTTTAGTATTTTTGCAGTCGGTAACTTTGAAATATATACTCCCAGAAATCTATTATGAGTAAAACGAGGAAGGTCTTAATAGGAATAGTATCCTTTTTAGTGATAATAAGTATTGGTGTGCTTGTTATTGCTTATATTAATGGTGATAAAATCTGGACCGTAATAAGTGCGGTGTTTGCAATCTTGATGGTTGGCATTAGAGCATTAATCCCTCTTATTCCTCTTGATAAATCAAAAGCATCTCCGGCTTCTCCGATAATCGAAACAGATCCTAATGACAAGCTTCCGGGTAATGTGCCGGGAAAATTTCACTATTTTACGGGACGTGAGACAATCTTGAACAAAATACACCGGGAATTCAGGCCGGAAGATACAAATTCTTCAACACGTATTCTGATTCTCAACGGATTGGGTGGAGTAGGAAAATCGGAAATTGCAAAAGCGTATGCCATAAAGCATCAAGAAGATTACACCCGCATTTGGTGGATCGATGCAGAAAGAGTTGAAGGTATCTGGTTCGCCTATACCAACTTCGCAGAAGAAAACGGTTTGACTCAAGGCATAGAAAAAGCAGATGATAGTATAAAAGAGGTAATGAATTGGATGAGAAATCATGACCGGTGGCTCTTTATCTTCGATAATGCAAAAAATAAAGAATCAATAGAAAAATATATACCGAAGTTAAACGCCGGAAATATTCTTATAACATCTCGATATACACAGTGGGAGGAATTTAAACAACTTGAAATCAAAGAATTCGAAAAAGAAGAAGCCCGCAATTTTTTAAAGAACTATACAGAACAACACAATGATAAAGGATTGGAAGAATTGATTGAAGAATTGGGATATTTCCCGTTAGCTTTGAGGCATGCAGGAGCATACATGAAAAAAAGCAAAACCAATTACAATGAATACCTCAGAATGTTTCGCAAAAACAAAACGGAAAAATCCCCATACTATTCGGATCGTGTTACGCAGATTGTAGCCGAAACATTGAAAACATCTTTTAAGCTTATACACAAAAAAGCATCCCGACAACTCCTCAATTTATGCGCATTCATGGCTCCCAAAGATATAAACCAGCAATGGTTTGAAAACGCAAGCGAAAAACTTCCTTCGCCGCTTCGAGAAGCCGTCAAAGAAAAGCAAACGTATGATGATATATTGACTGAATTAACCGCCTATTCATTAGTAACCCTCGACTATGAAGGCAACCTCAGCATTCACCGCCTTGTGCAGGAAGTTATACGCGACAACCTCAAGCAGGAACAAGCCGAATGGCGTACCTGTTGTGTTGAGATATTGAATAAACTCCGTTATTATGACTTCTCTACTGTAGAATACAGAGCACGCTTCCGTTCTCTTGTCCCACACATTATTTTCGTCACAACCGGACCAATCAATGATGAATTAACCGAAAAAGTTGCCAATCTCTATTACTTTTTGGGATGCGGATTTGATGAATCAGCCGATTATTCTCAATCCTTGGAATATTACAATAAAGCATTAACAATCCGTGAAAAGGTATTGGGTAAAGAGCATCCGGACACTGCCCGTATCTATAATAACATTGCCGTGGTTTATGATCACAAAGGCGATTACGACAGGGCTTTGGAATTTTACGGTAAAGCATTAACAATCTGTGAAAAGGTATCGGGAAAAGAGCATCCGAACACTGCCAGCACCTATAATAACATGGCTGTGGCTTATGATCACAAAGGCGATTACGACAGGGCTTTGGAATATCACGATAAAGCATTAACAATCCGTGAAAAGGTATTGGGTAAAGAGCATCCGGACACTGCCAATACCTATAATAACATGGCTTTGGCTTATGATCACAAAGGCGATTACGACAGGGCTTTGGAATATCACGATAAAGCATTAAAAATCCGTGAAAAGGTATTGGGTGAAGAGCATCCGGACACTGCTACTACCTATAATAACATGGCTTTGGTTTATAGTGAAAAAGGCGATTACGACAGGGCTTTGGAATTTTACGGTAAAGCATTAACAATCCATGAAAAGGTATTGGGTAAAGAACATCCGAATACTGCTACTACCTATAATAACATGGCTGTGGTTTATTATACGAAAAGCGATTACGACAGGGCTTTAGAATTTTACATTAAAGCTTTAACAATCAGAGAAAAGGTATTGGGAAAAGAAAATCCGAAAACAAAAATTGTATATAATAATTTGGTAAAAGCCTACGAAAAAAGCGGCAAATCCGAACCTTTCGAGGAATGGCTGAAGAAAAACCGGAAGATATAGTCTGTATATGAATAATTTACAATCCGAGCAAACCTATCTCTCCCAAATACTTCGCATCAATTTCATCGAAAGCGCTCGGCCGGTCGCTGTCAACGTCAAGCACGCCGACGATTTTACCCTTATCGAAAAGAGGGACGACAATTTCCGATTTTGATTCGCTACTGCAAGCAATATGTCCGGGAAATTGTTCCACATCGGGAACAATGATTGTTCGTTGTCTTTTCCACGCCGTTCCGCAAACTCCTTTTCCAAGCGGAATGCGTGTACAGGCAGGCGGTCCTTGAAAAGGCCCTAAAACCAATTCATTCCCTTTAACTATGTAAAATCCTACCCAAAAGAATTTAAACGTCTGTTTCAGCGCTGCGGCAATATTGGCTAAATTGGCAATCCGATCTTCTTCGATTTTTATCAGCTCCCGGATTTGAGGAAGCAACGATTGATATATATTCTCTTTCGTCATTGTATAGCTATATCAAGGGATCCCGCGTCAAGCGCGGGATGACAATTTATTAAAAAGAGAATCACGCTTCATACTCGCAATGACAGGTCAATCGCGGGATGCCGAAATAATTTATAACTTATAATTCATAATTCATAATTACTTCTCCAATCCTCTGTTTTTCAGCATATACTTCGGATCGGGATCCGCTCCCCGAAAACGGTGGTAGAGAACCATCGGGTCTTCCGTATTCCCTTTGGAAAGAATATTTTCCCGGAACGACCGAGCCGTTTCTTTGTCAAAAATCCCTTTTTCTTCAAAAGCATGGAAAGCGTCGGCATCCAATACTTCCGACCAGAGATAACTGTAATAACCGGCCGAATATTCGCCGTCAAAAATATGAGCGAAATAAGGACTTTTATAACGGACAATAATTTCCGGTATCAATCCGATTTCGTTAAGCGCTTGATTTTCAAAAGTTTCCACGTCCGTAGTTAACGGCGATTCAATCGTATGCCATTTCATATCCAAAATGGCGGCCGCTACCAATTCCGTAGTCATAAATCCTTGATTGAACGTTGCCGCATTTTGAATTTTCTTTACCAATTCATCGGGAATTGTTTTTCCGGTTTGATAGTGTTTCGCATACATCTTTAACACTTCCGGGTGAGTTGCCCAATGTTCGTTGATTTGGGATGGTAATTCCACAAAGTCGCGGTAAACATTGGTTCCGGAAACGCCTTCGTAATTGCATCGCGAAAGTAATCCGTGCAAAGCATGCCCAAATTCATGAAACAAGGTATTTACCTGATCCAAATTCAAAAGGGAAGGATTATCACCCGACGGCGGAGAAAAATTACCGACATTATAAACAATCGGATGAATAAAATGTCCTTGGCGAACCGATTGTTCCGTAAAATTACCCATCCATGCTCCGTTCTTTTTCCCCGAATGCGGAAAATAATCCAAAAAAATCACTCCGAGGTATGAACTATCGCTATCGCTCACCTCAAAGGCTTTTACATCTTCCCTGTAAACGGGAATATCTTTCAATTCTTTGAAGTTAAGCCCGTACAAGTTGTGAGCGGCAGCAAAAGCGCCGTCCCGTACATTTTCCAAAACAAAATAAGGTTTTATTTCGTCTTCATTCAAATCAAATTTGCGTTTACGTAGTTTTTCGGCATAATACCACCAATCCCACGATTCCAATTTGAAATTTCCGCCTTCTTCCTTAATCAATTGCTGCAATGCATCTCTTTCTTTTTTCGCTTGAGGTAAAGCGTATTGCCAAATATCGTTCAATAACTTGAAAACATTTTCGGGCGTTTTCGCCATCGTTTCTTCCAAAACAAAAGCGGCATGAGTCGGATATCCCAACAGTTGAGCTTTTTCAAGCCGCAAGTTGACTATTTTTTTTATGATTTCTTTATTATCATTGGCATTTCCATTGTTTCCGCGACTATACATCGCTTTGTACAATTTTTCACGTAAATCCCGATTTTGAGCGTATTGCAGAAAAGGTTCCCAACTCGGACGGCTCAAGGTAAATACCCATTTTCCTTCCAATCCATTCGCTTTAGCTGTTTGAGCGGCAATTTCCACGACATCGCCGGGTAATCCGGCCAAGTCGTTCGGATTATCAATAATCAATTGATAATTATTGGTTTCGGTAAGCAGGTTTTCACCGAAAGAGAGTGTGAGCAAATCCAATTGCTTGTTTATTTCCCGTAACCGTTCTTTTTGAGCATCTCCCAAAGCGATTCCCGAACGGATAAAACGTTTGTAATAACTTTCCGTCAAGCGTTTTTGTTCCGTTGTCAGCGAAGCGTTTGCCGAATCTTCATAGACGGTTTTTATGCGGGAAAATAATTTTTCATTCAAGTAAATATTATCTTGATGCTCCGACATCAAAGGGGTTACGTCTTTAGCAATCGCTTGCATCACGCTATCGGTATTCGCTTCATTCAATGCGGAAAAGACATGATAAACCCGACTTAACAAACTGCCGCTTTCATCCAAAGCGACAACCGTATTATCAAACGTAGCCGGTGCCGGATTATCGGCAATTGCGTCTATTTCCTTCGTTTGTTGTTCAATTCCGGCTATAATTGCCGGTTTAAAATGTTCCGCCTTAATCAAATCGAACGGAGGCGTCGCCCGAGGCGTATTAAACTCGGAATAAAACGGATTCCGTGCATCAAACGGACTTGCATTTTCTTTTTGTTTACAAGAGGAAGTCATCAATAATATACTTATTAAAATGAATATATACTTTTTCATTTTATATTAGATTGATAAAGTTTTTTTTTCGTATATAATAGCATCAACTACAGCCACACGGGTGATATTGACAATATCGCGTACCGAACTTTCGATATCGGTAAAGTGAATCGGCTTTTTCAATCCGACTTGAATCGGGCCGATTATCTCTCCTTCGCCCAATTCCTGCAATAATTTCTCGGTAATATTAGCTGAAGTCAAATTCGGAAATACCAAAGTATTTACATCTTTTCCAACCAAACGGGAGAAAGGATATTTATGGTCGCGCAACTTTTTGTCTAAAGCGAAATTTACCTGCATTTCCCCGTCAATAGCCAAATCGGGAAATTCTTCCTGCATCACTCTCACTACTTCGTGTACGCTGGCCGGACTACCTTCCGTATCGGAGCCGAAATTAGAATAGGACAACATGGCTATCACCGGCTCCTTGGCAAAGAAACGAACCCCTTCCACAGCCAGCTTGGCAAGATCATGCAAGACATTGGTGGTCGGATGACGGTTTATCAACGTATCCGTCAAAAAGAAAGTACCTTTTTTTCCGATCAAAATGTGCATGGCGGCAAACGTTTTATAGCTGTCGCGAATACCAATAACTTCTTTGGCTACCTTGATTGTGTTGGAATATTTGGTATATACGCCTGTAATGAATGCATCGGCATCGCCGGTTTCGACCATCATCATGCCGAAATAGTTTCGTTCGAACATTTTATCCATGGCTTCGTCGAAAGTAGCTCCTTCCCGCGCACGTTTTTCGGATAGAATTTCAGCATAACGTCTTCTTCTATCCATTTCATTATCGTGTCGTAAATTAACGATTTCGATACCATTCAAATCAATATGCAATTCATTCGCCAATTTGGTGATTCGTTCATCGTTTCCCAATAAAATCGGATAGCATATCCCTTCGTCGCGGGCTTGTGCAGCCGCTTTAAGCATATTTTCATGGCTTCCTTCGGCAAAAACTACCCGCTTGGGATTGTTTTTCGCCATATCCGTAAATTCGCGAAGTAACTTATTATCGTATCCCATTAAATCGCGTAATTGATCTTCGTAGGCTTTCCAATTGGTTATCGTTTTCCGCGCTACTCCCGATTCGATAGCCGCTTTGGCAACTCCGGCCGACACACAGGTCAGCAAGCGAGGATCCATCGGTTTAGGAATCAAATATTCCTTTCCAAACGACAAAACGCTCAATCCGTAAGCAGAATTTACAACATCAGGAACAGGCTCTTTAGCTAAAGCTGCAATCGCTTTGACGGCAGCTAACTTCATCTCTTCGTTGATAGAAGTCGCCCGAACGTCCAATGCCCCACGGAAAATATACGGAAATCCCAATACATTATTGATTTGATTCGGATAATCGGAACGACCGGTTGCAAAGATAATATCGGGACGGGATGCTTGGGCTTTATCATAAGAAATTTCAGGATTGGGATTAGCCAAAGCAAAAACGATGGGATTGGAATTCATGCTTTGTACCATTTTTTCCGTCAATACATCGGCTACGGATAAGCCGAGAAATACGTCGGCTCCGGCAATAGCTTCTTCTAAGGTATTTACATTCCGCTCGGTAGCAAAAAATTGTTTTTCTTCATTCAAATCTTTGCGTCGTACGGAAATCACGCCTTTGCTGTCGCACATCACAACATTTTCCTTCTTTGCTCCTAACGCTATATACAGTCGCGTGCAGGAACAAGCCGATGCGCCGGCGCCGTTAACGACAATTTTTACATTTTCAATTTTTTTCCCGGTAATTTCCAAAGCATTCAACAATCCGGCAGAAGAAATAATCGCCGTTCCATGCTGATCGTCGTGCATCACGGGAATATCCAGTTCGGCTTTCAAACGCCGTTCAATTTCAAAACATTCGGGCGCTTTTATATCTTCTAAGTTAATTCCGCCGAAAGTCGGTGCAATGGCTTTAACGGCTGCGATAAATTTATCCGGATCTTTTTCATTGACTTCAATATCAAACACATCAATCCCGGCAAAAATCTTGAATAAAAGACCTTTCCCTTCCATTACCGGTTTACCGGCCAAAGCGCCGATATCGCCCAATCCTAATACGGCCGTACCGTTGGATATGACTGCAACTAAATTGCCTTTAGCCGTATAATCATAAGCATGTTCCGAATTACTTTTAATTTCGAGGCAAGGTTCCGCTACTCCGGGAGAATACGCCAACGAAAGATCGGCTTGCGTACTGTGTGGTTTAGTCGGTATTACTTCAATTTTGCCCGGTTTACCTTCCGAATGGTAAAGCAAAGCTTTCTCTTTTGTTACTACTGCCATACATTTTATTTATTTATGTTTTTATACTTCATTTGAATTTTACATACAAAGGTAAGATTTCCCGGTGAGAAATGATTTATTTTGTCGGTTTTCTTATATTTTTATTAACATTACAGCGTTGAACGGATAGGTTTTTTTAAATACAGACGGATGAATTTAATTTATGAGGTTCGGAATATTAATACTCATCAATTTGAAAAAACAATAAATCCTCCATATAAGTGAAACGCTAAAGAATGAATTATGAATTATAAATTATGAATTATTTTGAGAAGTATTTTTATAATTCATAATTCATAATTTTAAAAAGCCTTCGAGGCTTTTTTATTGAAGCGATTTATTGGAACATACTATTTGTTAAAATTTTTCTCCTTTGAATTGCATTTGGATGTTTGAAAGAAAAAAAGTACTTTTGTTCCAAAATTAAATAAGTATTATATGAATTTTTCAGCATCTAAAAAAATTTGTTATTTTATTTTGACCGTATCTGTTTTTTTCTCATTGGTAAGTATATCCTGCACGAAAAAAACAAAATCAGACGAGAATGAAGTTACATTTGATACGATTCGAGTGGACAAAGTAGAATCAGTTGATTACAAAAAATCAAAGCTGAAATGTAATTTACACATTACTTTTACGTATCCGATTGCTTGCAAAAAAACATCCCGATTGAGCGATTTGCAAACAATGTTTGTCGAAAAAGTCTTTTCTTCTCAATATGCCGATTTTTCGCCGCAAGACGCCGTAAAGAATTTTTCAGAAAACTATATTAATGTTTTCAAATCCACACGATTCGATGATTTTTTCGATGAAGATTCCCTATTGGAAGATGAAACCGGTTTTATCTATGAGCAGAGCTTGGAAAATGAGATTTTATATAACAAAAACGGCTTCATTTCTTTTGTCGTTAAAAATACCGCTTATGAAGGGGGAGCGCACGGCTCCAACAGCATTAACGGATATGTCATTGACTTAAATAGTGGAAAATTTTTAACGGAAGATGATTTTGCCGGAAATAATTATCAAAAGAATTTATCATCCCTCTTGGTTCAAAAAATTGCGACAGCGAAAGGGTTAGATAATGCTTCACAATTGGAAACTATCGGCTATAACGCAATCGAGGATATTGTTCCCAACGGTAATTTCACCATTGATGACAAAGGGATTACCTATTATTTCAATGAATATGAAATTGCGGCTTATTTTGTCGGCATTACCGAAGTATTCATACCATACGAGGAGTTAAAAGCTTATATCACGAACGACAATCCTGTTATTGCATTAGTCGGGCGGTAATCGCTATGGATATTATCAAAAAATATTTCACGGATTTAACCGGAAAACAAGAATCGCAATTGTCTGCCTTGCAGGATTTATATACCGATTGGAATTCAAAAATCAATCTTATTTCCCGGAAAGATATCTGCAATTTATACGAAAAGCATGTCCTGCATTCGTTGGGAATCGCTAAAGTACTCCGATTCTCGGACGGAACAGCGGTTTTGGATGTGGGAACAGGCGGCGGTTTTCCAGGAATCCCCTTGGCAATCTTGTTTCCGAACGTCCGATTTCTTCTGTTGGACAGTGTCGGGAAAAAAATAAAAGCAGCGGAAGATATTGCGGAACAGATCGGTTTGGAAAACGTGGAATGTCGTCATGCACGTGTGGAAGACGAAAAACGAACCTTTGATTTTATAGTCAGTCGGTCGGTGATGTCGTTAACTGATTTGGTTCGAGTCGCGCGAAAAAATATTGATAGAAAGCAACAAAATGCGCTTCCCAATGGTTTTATTTGTATAAAAGGAGGGGATTTGCGAGAAGAAATAAAGCCTTTCAGAAATCAAGCAATCGAATATCCGTTAAGCGATTATTTTGAAGAAGAATTTTTTATAACAAAAAAAGTGATTTATTTACCATTTGTCGGTAACCGATAGCTTCGATTATCGCTAAAAAACTATAATCATGTTAAAAATAAAAGTATTTGTCTTTAATCCTATAATGGAAAATACGTACTTGTTGTTCGACGAAACGCAAGAAGCCGCCCTCATTGATTGCGGTGCATCCGATGAAGAAGAACGAAAACAAGTAACCGATTTCATTAAAAAAAACAATCTGAGTTTAAAGCGATTATTAAATACCCATTTGCATTACGACCATGTGCTGGGTAACGAGTTTATTTATGAAACCTATGGTTTGAAACCCGAATACCATCGGGCAGAAGAATCCATGTGGGGAGTAAAAAAAATAAATGTCATGTTTTCTCCCATTAAATATACGCCGATTGATGCCGAACATTTCATCGAGCACGAAGAAGAGATCATTTTCGGAAATACCCGGTTAAAAGCGTTGTTGACTCCGGGTCACTCGGTGGGAGGACTTTGTTTTTATTCCGAAAAAGACGATTGCGTCTTTAGCGGCGATACATTGTTCTATCATGACATCGGCCGCACGGATTTACCCGGCGGCAGCCACAAAAAAATAATTCAATCCATTAAAGACTATTTATTTACTCTTCCGGATAATACGGTTGTATATCCCGGACATGCGCAACCGACTACCATTGAAGAAGAAAAACTACATAATCCGAATTTTTAATTATGCAACACGATGAATTTGTTCGCCGTCATATCGGTGTAGAAGAAAAAGATGTACAAACGATGGTTTCCGCAATCGGAGTTTCGGGATTGGAACAATTGATTAATGAAACCATTCCTAAAAATATTCGCTTAAAACAAGCGCTGGATTTACCGGAGGCGATGACCGAACGCGAATATACCGAACATATCGCCGAATTGGCTTCAAAAAACGAAGTTTTTACTTCCTATATCGGAATGGGTTGGTACGATACGGTATCTCCGGCGGTTATCCTTCGCAATGTATTCGAAAATCCGGTTTGGTACACGTCTTACACGCCTTATCAAGCTGAAATTTCACAGGGACGTTTGGAAGCGCTTCTGAATTTTCAAACGATGATCAGCGATTTGACGGGACTTCCTCTCTCCAATTGTTCTTTATTAGACGAAGCAACCGCCGCCGCCGAATCTGCTCGTATGCTTTTTAATTCCAGAAATCGGGAACAAATGAAAAACAATGCTCATGTATTGTTTGTTGATGAAAAAATATTCAAATCAACAACAGCCGTTCTTAAAACCCGGACGGCTCCGCAAGGAATCGAAATTCAAATCGGCGATTATAAATCATTTCCGCTTACGGAGAACGTTTTCGGAGCTATCTTGCAATACCCGAACGACGACGGATCAATTGAAGATTATACCGGATTTACCGCTCAAGCCAATGCCGCCGGGATTCGGGTTGCCGTCGCCGCCGATTTACTCGCTCTTTGTATCTTAACGCCTCCGGGCGAATGGGGAGCCGACGTGGTATTCGGAAGTTCCCAACGATTCGGGATCCCGATGTATTACGGAGGACCTTCCGCCGGTTATTTAGCGGCAAAGGAGGAATATAAGCGTTCGATTCCGGGACGAATCATCGGAATTTCCAAAGACGCTTACGGGAAAAAAGCCTATCGTATGGCTTTGCAAACCCGAGAACAGCACATTAAACGAGAAAAAGCCACTTCCAATATCTGCACCGCACAAGCTTTATTGGCAACTATGGCTTCTTTTTATGCGGTGTATCACGGCCCCGACGGATTACGAGCGATGGCCGAGCGAATCCACGCTTATGCCGGTTTTTTATCGAATGAACTCATTCGGTTAGGTTACAGTCAAGAAAATACCGATTTCTTCGATACCTTGAAAATTCGTTTGCCGCAAACCGCATCTCCGGCTATTTTACGGGAAACGGCTTTGGATTGTAAAGTGAATCTTCGTTATTTCGATGACGAAACAATCGGAATAAGTTTGGACGAAACGACTTTGCCGGAAGACATCGGAATCCTTTTGTACATCTTCGCTACGGCTATTCAAGCCGAATATACTTCGGACAAGGAAATTCCCGATGCAATCTATTTTGATCAACGATTTTTACGTAAGAGTTCCTATCTGCAACATCCGGTTTTCAATACTTACCGTTCGGAAACCGAATTGATGCGTTACATCAAACAATTGGAGAGAAAAGATTTGTCGCTCGCTCATTCCATGATTTCGTTAGGCTCCTGCACGATGAAACTGAATGCCGCTTCGGAAATGTTGCCGCTCAATTATCCCGGACTCGCGAATATACATCCTTACGCTCCAGAAGATCAGACGGAAGGTTATCGAGAAATCATTGATAATTTGGCTTCTTATCTAAGCATAATCACCGGATTGCCGGGCGTGAGTTTTCAGCCCAATTCCGGAGCTGCCGGCGAATATGCCGGATTAATGACCATTCGGGCGTATCAGCAAGCAACGGGTCAGAGTTGTCGAGACATCGTATTGATTCCGGCTTCGGCGCATGGAACGAATCCGGCAAGTGCCGTTCAAGCCGGATTTCAAACTATCACCATTCAAACCGACGATCGGGGAAATGCAAGTTTGGAAGATTTGAGATGCAAAGCGGAAGAAAACAAAAACCGTTTGGCGGCATTGATGATTACGTATCCTTCCACTCACGGAATTTTTGAAACCGATATTATCGAAATGTGCCGAATCATTCATGAAAACGGCGGACAAGTATATATGGACGGCGCTAATATGAACGCGCAAGTAGGACTGACTCATCCCGGTTTTATCGGTGCGGACGTTTGCCATTTGAATTTGCATAAAACGTTTGCCATTCCTCACGGCGGCGGCGGCCCCGGAGAAGGTCCGATTTGCGTTGCCAAGCATCTGATTCCCTTCCTTCCTTCGCATCCGATCAAAGACGGCTCCGGCTCGAATGCTGTTGCCGCAGCTCCTTGGGGCAGCGCCGGTATTTTGCCGATTACCTACGGATATATTCGCATGATGGGAGCTTCCGGTTTGACAGCAGCGACTAAAATCGCCATTTTGAATGCCAATTATTTAGCGGCCCGTTTGGAAAAAGCTTACGGTATTGTTTACAAAGGAGCCAACGGCAGAGTGGGTCACGAATTGATTCTCGACTGTCGAAACATCAAAGAATATTCGGAAATTACCGAAACGGATATTGCCAAACGTTTGATTGACTTCGGTTATCATTCCCCTACCCTTTCCTTCCCGGTTCACGGCACGTTGATGATCGAGCCGACGGAAAGTGAAAGTCTCCGCGAATTGGATCGTTTCGTTGAAGCAATGTTAACCATCCGCGAAGAAATTGACGAAGTAGCCAAAGGCGCCGCCGATAAAGCGGACAATGTCTTGATCAATGCACCGCATCCTCAATACGAAATTTGCGCCGATGAATGGAAGCATTCTTACTCTCGAACAAAAGCCGCATTTCCGTCGGATCAAATTCGAGATAACAAGTTCTGGGTGAATGTAGCGCGAATTGACAACGCATTCGGAGACAGGAATTTACAGCCGACGCTATGCTCTTGCGATTGATTTTTATAAAAAATTTGACAAAAATAAGGAAAAATAACGGCAAAATAAGTGGCGGTAAATATTTTTTGTCTAACTTTGTAGAAATTATGTAACCCAAAAATTATTTGTTCAATAAAAAATAATTTGCTATGATGAAAAGAAAATTTATAAAATTTGTATTAGTCATACCCGCCTTAGCGGGGTTATTTTTATTGGCAAGCGTCCCTCAATTTTCGACTAAAGCCAATAAAGAAAACTTTTGGTATATGACTGAAGATGAGATTACGATTGATAGACCCGTTCATGATTTCGGAACAATTAAGGAAGACGGAGGAAGTGTAAGCGCTACTTTTATTATTACCAATAACACAAAAGCTTCGATCTTGATAACCAATGTTGTTCGGTCGTGCGGTTGTACTGCTCCCGCTTGGACAAAGGAACCGATTGAACCGGGTCAAACCGGTGAAGTGACTGCCACTTTCGATCCGAGGGGTCGTCGCGGTCCTTTCGACAAAACGATTACGATCATTACATCCGGTGATCCGTCAAGAATTACGGCTCGAATTAAAGGAGTCGTGGAATAAAGAGCATTAAATACTTATCGTAAAAATTGCGCGAATAGAGATTACTCAAAATTCCGGCAAAAAGGTACGGTAATGATTGAATGATTGTCTGCATAAAGCGTGTAATCCGTTTGTATTATTGGGTTACACGCTTTTTGTTAAAAACAGGATTCGTTAAAAATGATGGGCTGTATCTTTTTTCTCTATTTCCACGGATTAAAAACAACTAAATTGTCAATGGATTTGAAGTCGGAGACAGAGGGTAATTTCTACTTTTTCCCCGATATAATTTTCAAGTATTGATAAATGAATAAACCGTTACGAAACATTCAAGACTTTCACCGGATTAATCGTGGCCGACCGCCAGCTTTGTCCGGTAACGGTGGCTGCAATAACCAACAAAATCAAGAACCCGATGAGGAGAAATTCCCACCAATGAATCGCAGTTTTGTATGCAAAATTATTCAACCAGCGGGTGATTATGTAATAACCGACAGGAACGGCAGCAATAAAACAAATTGCGAAAATACGTAAATACATCCGGTTGAGGAGTCCGAGGATTTCCGTTTCGGTTGAACCCATCACTTTGCGCAAACCGATTTCTTTGCGTTTGTATTCGCATTCAAACATTACCAACCCGAAAATTCCGGCAAGAGCGATAATTATTGCAATCAAGCTAAACAAATTAACAAGATATTCAAGCTTAATTTCGCTTTGATATAAAGTATTAAATACTTCGTCATAAAATTCGATTTTTATCGGATACGCCGGATCGAACGACACAATCGTTTTCTCAATGTATTTAACCGCCGAACGGAGATCCGCACCGTCTTTGATACGGATATATGATTGCGCTTGCAAATTATGGTCATTGAAAACGAATGCCATTTCTTCAACCCGATCGCGCAAAGAAGTAAATTGAACATCATTGATTACTCCCAATACTTTCCCATTGTTGGGATTATCACTTTTTATCCACGACACATCAATTATATCGTCCGGATGTATATGATATGCCTTTTGCAGGGTCGAGTTAATGACAAAATAAATACAATTATCGTTTTCATCACTTTCCTCCGGCATCCTGCCTTCGATGGCTTTAATGCCCATGACCGTCGGAAAATTCCATGACACAGATAAAGAAGAAAAATTAATCGTTTCGTCTTTGAATTTTGCGCTCCAACCGCGATAGCTATCGCTTGCTCCAAATTTTTGCCGAGAAAAAGCAACATCCGTAATATCCGGATTATCTTTCAACTGAGCGACAAATGCTTTTTTGTTTTTACCGGCAATACTTTGCGGTAATTCCGTCAATGCAATCCGGTCGGTAGTGTAACCCAAAGTATATTTCTGCATAAACCGGTTTTGTTTATACACAAAAAATGCAGTGATAATTAATACGCAAGAAATAAAAAACTGAAAGCCGATCAATACAATACGCAATTTTTTACCGGACGGAGATAACCCGAAATTACCGTTTAATGCCAAAGCCGGAGGTAAAGCCGTCATATAAAAAGCGGGACGAATACCGGCAATTATTCCGGTCGCAAGAGCAATGACGCCGGTAATGAGAACTGCCGGAAAATTATGCAAAAGATGAATATCCGCTTGAATAA
>JGI24699J35502_11134037_pt1 | contig 25927 bp, 20 predicted proteins | sample TergutMp193P4_FD_35502 | JGI IMG/M metagenome (IMG submission 35502)
GTTTATCGTTCCACTCCTTAAAAGATAATGAGTATGAGGTTGAAATTGTACTTGTAATGCGGTGCCGCGTAACGGACAACTGCAAAATACCTCTTTCCGGCGTCCGTTGCGACGCCCTCAGCGCAAACTTTACGTTTGTCTTCATAAATTTTAAATTTTGAATTGATTAATTAAATTAATTAAATAAGAAATAATTTCTGGAACAAAGTTATGAAAAATTTATGAAACAACGTTCGACGTAGTCAATTATGAATTAATGATAAATTAGAATATAAAGGATTTTGCTTACGATATAGTCATTTCCCCGGCAATGGACGACTGCATTTGTTCTCCTACTTCTTCCGGCTCGAATCCGTGGCCGAACAGAAACATCAGTTTGGTTACAGCTGCTTCGGTAGTAATGTCATAGCCCGAAAGTACGCCGATATTTTTTAATGCTTTTCCTCCTTGATAACGCTCCTGTTCCACGGCACCGGAAGCACATTGGGTGACATTGACAATTACAATTCCTTTTTTTATCGCTTCTTCAATGATAGCTAAAAAAGAAGGATGAGTGGCAACATTCCCTGCACCGAACGTTTCAAGGACAACTCCTTTTAAATATGGATTAGCAAAAACCGCTTTTATACAATTATCCGAAATTCCCGGAAATATTTTCAATATTGTTACATTTGGATTAAGGAAATAATGAAATTGAGGGGTTGTATTTTTTTGCGGATAATGAATCAGATGATGTTCATATTTAATATACGTTCCGGCTTCTGCCAAAACCGGATAATTAAACGAGCTAAAAGCTCTGAAATTATTCGTATTGACTTTTGAAGTGCGATTACCCCGCATCAATAAGTTTTGAAAAAAAATGCAAACTTCCGGCACAATAGCGTTTCCGTCCGAATCCTTATCAACAGCTATTTCTAAAGCAGTAATCAAATTTTCCCTTCCATCGGTTCGCATTTTCCCTATAGGCAATTGCGAGCCGGTTAAAATTACCGGCTTTGTCAGATTTTTCAACATAAAACTCAAAACCGAAGCTGAATAAGCCATCGTGTCGGTACCATGAAGAATTACAAATCCGTCGTTTTTTTCGTAATTATCCTCGATAATCTTAACTATTTTTTCCCAATCGCGTGGTCCTATATCCGAAGAGTCGATCGGATTATCGAATGCGATGCTATCAATGTTGAACTTCAGACGATTTAGCTCTGGGACATACTCTTTCAAATGATTAAAATTGAACGGCTTCAAAGTTCCGGACGACGGATCTTCTATCATACCGATAGTTCCACCGGTATATATTAAGAGTACATTAGCATTTAAATCTAACATAATGATAGCAATTCTATAAATTTTTGCAAAGATAACACATATTTATTACATAAACCGAATTTCATTTGAAGTTTTGCACCGAGTATTCTATTATAACAAATACTATATCAATTATATACAAGTAAAATTTTCGCAAAAATTACTTCATTAGAAATTAATTTATGAAATTAATATTATCTTTGCCTCAAAAAATAAATATATGATTTGTTTCCCGAATGCAAAGATTAACTTAGGGCTACATATACTTTCCAAGCGGACTGATGGTTACCATAATTTAGAGACAGTCTTTTATCCTATTGATATGTGCGATGCTTTGGAAATTGTTCTGGCTGAAAAAGGGAAAACTACATTCTCTCAAACGGGCATTCAGATTGGTGGAAAACTGGAAGATAATTTGGTTATGAAAGCCTATAATCTTCTGAAAAAAGACTTTGATTTGCCTAATATTGCAATTTATCTCCGGAAGCAAATCCCTGCCGGTGCCGGTTTAGGCGGCGGGTCGTCGGATGCCGCTTTTATGATTAAAATACTCAACGATTTTGCTGCTTTAAAATTATCAACGGAACAGATGGAAAAATATGCCGGTCAAATTGGCGCCGATTGTCCATTTTTTATCCAAAACAAGCCGGTTTTTGCCGAAGGAACAGGAACGGTTTTTTCTCCTGTAACGATTTCGTTGCGCGACTATAGCATCGTTGTAAAGAAGCCGGCGGTTTCCGTATCTACCAAAGAAGCCTATGCCCAAGTGAAGCCTCAACAACCTGCAATTCCTTTGAAAGAAGTCATCCGTTTGCCTGTAAATGAATGGAAGAATTATTTAACCAACGATTTTGAATCCGGAGTTTTTTCTAAATATCCTGAAATAAAAGAAATAAAACAACGCATGTATGCGGAAGGTGCTCTCTACGCAAGTATGTCGGGTTCCGGTTCAGCCGTGTTTGGGATATTTGATAAATCGGTGAAATTGGAATGAACGTAATTCGGATTATTTAACTATCTTTGCCGAAATAATTTACTATATTATGATCAGATTCACAATTTCCACATTATGTTTTTTATTCTGTCTCAACATATTTTCACAAACGGAAATAAGGATAGAAAAAGTGAAAGCATCAACATTAATACCGGTTTATATGCCGGTCTTGATTGATAGTACGGATGTTGAAAAAAAAACTTTTGAGCATAAAGATTTATTAAAAACAACTGTTGATTTTAATAACGTAACTCAAAGTAAAGACTTCTTAAAAGCCGATACTGCAGGAGTATTTGTTTTGCCTTTTGCCCCTTACGATTATAAAATTCCTTATCGCGATAAAGCTATCCAATTACTATCTTTTTCAATTGATGCAAACAGATATTGTAAAACAACATTATCTGTTACCTCAACCGATATGCTGGAAATATATGTCAATAACAAATTGGAGAAAACGAAAGAAACAAAAGAGGATAGTTTATCCAACGCAAAAACTACACAGGTGGATATCACTTTGGAGCCTCGCCGCTATGAAGTTGTTGTCAAGCGGTTGGCAAGTGTGAAGAATCTGAATGAATCGAAAATGAAGATTTCGCTTGCTCTTGCCAAGAAAGATTCTTTGGCGCAAATTTCCATTACTACTGATGAATTGCGACGGATCACAATCAATGATATTATTGAAGGAAATCGTCTATCGTCCAGTACTATTTCTCCAAGCGGAAATTATTTTTTAGTGGGTACAGTCAATACCTTGCCGGGAGGGAAAAACGTTTCTGCTCTTGAATTACGCGAAACGCAATCCAACAAAACTCTTTATCGCTTTCCTTCCGATTTGAATCCGAATTGGATCACGGGAAAAGACCAATTGACTTATTCCCGACCCGGATTAACGAATAAGAATATATATTTATTAGATGTTGCTACCTTTGAAGAAAAGCAAATAGCAGAAGATATTAAGTTCGATTCTTACCATTTCTCTCCAGATGGACGGTTTCTGCTGATTCAAATCCGTGAAGAAATTCCGGCAGATAAAGGCGATTTGAAGCGGACTTTATCGCCCGGCGACCGTGCAGGTTCATTTAGAGAAAGAAATTCAATCTATTTATATGATTTGGCTACGAAAACCGAGCAGCGCATTACTTTCGGACGAACAAATACCGACATTGAAGATATTAGTTTTGATAGTCGAAAAGCCTTATTTTCAGTCACTGAAGAAGATATTACTGAACGCCCTTTCATTAAGAGGACGCTTTACGAATTGGATTTAATTACTTTAGATGTTGATACACTCTTTACCGACCCTTTCCAATCAGGCGCGCAATATTCGCCGGATGCAAAACAATTGTTAATCACCGGAAGCGGTGAAGCATTTGGAGGGATAGGACTGAATATCAAAGAAGGGCAAATTTCAAATACTTATGATATCCAAGCATTTATCTTTGATAGAAAATCAAAAGCTGTTCGAGCTATTACAAAAAACTTTAACCCGAATATTTCAAGCGCATATTGGTCGGCTTACGATAAACAAATTTATTTTTTGGTAGGAGACAAAGACCGTAATTCAGTTTACGTATATGATACAGATGCAGACACTTTCAAAAAATTAGATTTACCGGAAGATATGATACGCCGTTTTCAGCCTGCAGAAAAAGCTCCTGTTGCACTTTATCAAGGAGAAGGAACTAACAATGCCTATCGTTTATACAAGTATGATTTAAAAACCGAAAAATCTACTTTGCTTGCCGATCCTTTTCAAAAACAGTTGAATGAATTGGAGTTGAGCAATGTAACGGATTGGAATTTTACCGCTTCCGACGGAACAACGATCGAAGGCCGGTATTATCTCCCTTACGGATTCGATTCGCAAAAAAAATACCCCTTGATTGTTTATTACTATGGCGGAACTTCGCCTACTACCCGCGTTTTTGAATCGACTTATCCTTTGCAGGTTTATGCCGCTTTAGGCTACGTGATTTACACATTGCAACCTTCTGGAACTACAGGTTTCGGACAGGAATTTGCCGCCCGACACGTCAATGCTTGGGGCGAAAAAACAGCTGACGAGATTATTCTCGGAACACAGCAATTCTGCCGCGAACATAATTTTGTCGATAGTACAAAAATCGGTTGTATCGGAGCATCTTACGGGGGATTTATGACTCAATTCCTGCAAACAAAGACGAATATTTTTGCAGCAGCCGTTTCTCACGCTGGAATCAGTAACATCACGAGCTATTGGGGCGAAGGTTTTTGGGGATATTCGTATAGCGGTGGTGCAAGTGCAGGCAGTTATCCATGGAATAATCCGAGATTATACACTGAACAAAGCCCTTTGTTCAGCGCCGATAAAATTAACACTCCTTTGTTGTTGTTACATGGCGGAGCCGACACCAATGTCCCGATCGGAGAAAGTATTCAGATGTTTAATGCACTGCGTATTCTGGGAAAAACCGTTGAATTTGTTACTGTTGAGGGAGAAAATCATGCAATTTACAACTATCAGAAACGCATCGATTGGAATAAAACTATATATGCTTGGTTTGCCAAATGGTTGAAAAACCAGCCGGAATGGTGGGAAGCATTGTATCCGGAAAGATAGCTGACTTTTTGAAGCATAATATTTCCTTTAATGTAAAATTTCTTAATAACAAACATGAACTTAGAATTATTCGTTAGAAAAAACATATTCAATTTGAAACCTTACTCCTGTGCGCGGGATGAATTTAAAGGCGAAGCTTCTGTTTATCTCGATGCCAATGAGAGTCCATATAATTTAAGCTATAACCGTTATCCCGATCCTTTGCAGAGTCGTCTTAAAGAGCGGATTTCCCAAATAAAAAAAATAGATCCAACCCGAATCTTCCTCGGTAACGGCAGTGATGAAGCTATTGATTTGATTTTTCGTATCTTTTGCGAGCCGGCTATTGACAATGTTGTTGCTATCGAGCCGACTTATGGGATGTATAAAGTTTGCGCCGATATAAATAATGTGGAATATAGAAAAGTTTTATTGGATGAAAACTTTCGATTAGATTCCGAACCTGTATTGACAGCCGCCGACAAGCATACCAAAGCAATTTTTCTTTGTTCGCCCAATAATCCATCGGGAAACTTGTTGAACCGTTCGGAAATGCGGAAGATAGTAGAACATTTTCCGGGAATTATAGTTATTGATGAAGCATATATCGACTTTTCGAGCGAACCTTCATGGTTGGATGATTTAGATAAATATCCGAATCTAATCATTTTACATACTTTCTCAAAAGCATGGGGATTAGCTTCGCTGCGTTGCGGCATGGCTTTCGCTTCGGAAGAAATCATAGCTTTATTCAATAAAGTCAAATATCCCTATAACATCAGCACATTGGTTCAACAGACAGTTTTGGAGCAATTAAGCGCCGGCGATACATATAAAGCCGAATGGGTGAATCAAATTCTGAAAGAACGCGAACCTTTGGTTGCTGCTTTGAAAACGCTTCCGGTAGTAGAAAAAATTTATCCGTCTGATGCTAATTTCTTATTAGCGAAAGTAAATGACGCTAACAGCATTTATAAAAAATTAGTCGATGGAGGTATCATTGTCCGTAACCGCAACTCGGTATCTCTTTGCGGTAACTGTTTGCGTATAACCGTAGGAACAAAAGAAGAAAATGATGCACTAATTGATTCTTTAAAAATGTTAAAATAGCGATATACGCATAATAGTGTTGCCAGAATGATTATCTTTGCCAAACAATTAACAAATCCCGATATTAGAGAGAATGAAGCGTGCACTTTTCATTGATCGCGACGGAACGCTGATTGTCGAACCTCCGGAAACTTTCCAAATTGATACGTTGGAACAATTGGAATTTACTCCGGCAGTTATTCGTAACTTATATTTTATCCGGGAAAAATTAGATTTTGAATTAGTGATTGTGAGTAATCAAGATGGCTTGGGTAGTGCGGATTATCCTATCGAAGTATTTGAATCGGTTCAGGATAAAATGATAAATATATTTAAGAATGAAGGAATTACTTTTGACAAAATATTCATCGATCCTTCCCTTCCCGAAGATAATCATCCTACTCGTAAACCGGGGACGGCAATGCTTAAAGAATATATGAACGGCGATTATGATTTAGAAAATTCATTTGTTATTGGCGATCGCTTAACCGATGTGGAATTAGCTAAAAATTTGGGTTGCCGGGCAATTTTGTACAATAAAAAAGAGTTATTAGATAATAAACCCGGACTTAAATCCGTTTGTAGTTTGGTTACAACCGATTGGAATGCGATTTCTGAATTTTTTTTTGCCAAAGAGCGACGTGTAACCATCAGGCGTAAGACAAAAGAAACGGAAATTCACATTCAGCTCAATTTGGACGGAACAGGTGAAACCAATATTTCGACGGGCTTGCATTTTTTCGACCACATGTTGGAACAAATTGGGAAACATGCAGGCATTGATTTGAATATTCAGGTAACAGGCGATTTAATCGTAGATGAACATCATACGATAGAAGATACGGGTATTGCTTTGGGTGAAGCGCTGTTGCAAGCTGTGGGAGAAAAAAGAGGAATGGAACGCTACGGATTTTATTTACCGATGGATGATTGCTTATGTTTGGTAGCGCTGGATTTTGGAGGGCGTCCGTGGTTGATTTGGGATGTGGAATTTCATCGTGAAAAGATAGGGGATGTTCCGACTGAAATGTTCTTCCATTTTTTCAAGTCCTTGAGCGATGCAGCTAAAATGAACCTGAATATAAGTGCAAAAGGACAAAACGAACATCATAAAATCGAAAGTATCTTCAAAGGCTTTGCCCGTGCTATTAAAATGGCAATCCATAGGGATATTTTCAACTATGAGTTGCCAAGTACGAAAGGTCTGTTGTAAAAAAACAAAGTATTAATAATGAAGAAAACTGTTTTTTTTGTAATTTGCAATATGTTATTTTTAGTCTCTTGCGATAAACTGTTTGTAAGCATATCGGGTAAAGAGGCTGATTTACAAGGGAAATGGCAAATGGATAATGCTGATACTGTATATTATAATTTTCAAAATAGTCTTTTTTTGTATCAGATATATCTACAGAAAGACGATATTTCAGCGGTACAGGGGTATTATACTTTGTACGGAGATACAGCTCTTGATTTAAGATTATTAAGAGAATATTCATCTATTTCTTTAAATTATCTGGGATGGGATACGCTACGTTCCGTAGCTGGTCAAGACACGATTTTTAAAAGATTTACAATAGAAAAATTTACGAGTAAACAATTAATTTTATCTTCAAATGACGGAAAGTTATCTTTCCATAAATTTTAATGACAATAATATTTATTAAAGACAATAATTATGAAATCAAAAAATTACTTATTATGGGGTTTAGCGCTTGCATTTTTGTTCTCATTAGATTCCTGCAAGCCTAAAGAAAGTGCTTACAAAGCAGCTTATGAAGCGGCAAAAGCCAAAGAAATGGAAGATAATCAGGTCGAAGAAGTAACTCCGGTTACAAAACCTGCTTATGCATCTACTGATGACACTCAGAAAGAAAAAGTAACTGTTTTGGATGGCGCCGGAATTCAACGATTCAGCGTGGTAATCGGAAGTTTTATTAGTAAAACAAATGCAGAATCTTTGAAAACGCGAATGGCAAATCAAGGATTCAGGTCGTTTTTAGTGCAAAACGAAAGGGGAATGTATAGGGTAATTGTTGCAACTTATAGCGATAAGGCCAGTGCAGTTTCCGAAAAAGCACGGGTCAAAAACAAATATTATCCAGATTATCAAGACGCGTGGATACTTGACAATCAATGGAACTAAAAATTAAAAGCTAAAAACTAAAAGTTAAGGGCTAAACAGCCTTAACTTTTAGTTTTTAACTTTTCCGTATTCCGGAATTTCGTTTATAAAAACGTATTCTTTCTTTTCAGGGTCTATCCGACAACAAAAATGTTGTATGCCATTACTTACAATTAGCCAAGGCACTTGCAAGACCAAATTGTAACGGGCAATCTGATCAAACACTTCTTGGCTGATGACGATAGAAGGAGACTTATATTCAATTATCATCAGCGGATGCAAATGATTGTCATAAAGGACTGTATCGCATCGTTTCTTTACATTTCCCAGAACAATTCCGATTTCATTTGCCATCCGGCCTGAAGGGTAACCTTTATGTTCAATCAAAAAGGATACAAATTGCTGCCGTACAAATTCTTCCGGCGTTAAACGAACAAATTGTTTTCGTAAACGGTCGAAAACATAATCTTTCCCATTTTGTTTTTTTATTTTTAACTCAGCAAGGGGTAGATTTAATTGCGTCATTTTCGTTGTATTCCTTTTTTTATTACTTTTGCAAAATTACATAATTATGAAGACAAAACAAGAAATAGTAGAAAATTGGTTGCCGCGATATACTAAAAGAGCGATTAAGGACTTTACTCCGTATATTTTATTGACTAACTTCAATAAATACGTAGAGATTTTTGCCGATTATTATAAAGTTCCGATTCTTGGGCAAGATGCTAATATGCCGAATGCTTCAGGCGGAGGAATAACAATTATCAATTTCGGGATGGGTTCTGCAAATGCGGCTACTATTATGGATTTATTGAGTGCTGTGAAACCAAAAGCCGCTTTATTTCTGGGAAAATGCGGAGGAATAAAAAAGAAAAACGCTGTAGGCGACTATATCTTGCCTATTGCTGCCATCCGTGGAGAGGGAACGTCGAACGATTATTTCCCGAAGGAAGTGCCGTCGTTACCGGCTTTCAGTTTATTGCGAGCCGTTTCGTCGATTGTTCGCAATCATGGAAAAGACTATTGGACCGGAACTATTTACACTACCAATCGGCGGGTATGGGAGCACGATGATGAATTTAAGGATTATCTCCGGCAAATAAGGGCAATCGGCGTGGATATGGAAACTGCTACTCTGCTTACGGTAGGATTTGCCAATCAAATTCCTACAGGAGCGTTACTCTTAGTAAGCGACCAGCCTATGATTTCAGAAGGCATCAAAACTGAAAAAAGTGATTTGGAAGTAACAAAAAACTTTGTAGAAGAACATGTTTACATTGGCATCGAATCGCTGAAAACTATTATTGAGAATAAAGAAACAGTTAAACATCTTCGATTTGAGTGGTAAAACATTATGGCAAAGGAATTAAAATTTGAAGAACTACAAGAGAATATTCAAAATGGGAATTTTTGTCCTGTTTATCTATTTCAGGGAGAAGAAGCGTATTATATCGATCAATTGACCGATTTATTGATTGAAAAAGTCTTAGATGACTCCGAGCGCGATTTTAACCAGTATATTTTTTACGGCATGGACACAGATGTAGGCACGATTATCAACACCTGCAAACGGTTTCCGATGATGTCGGAGCGGCAATTAGTGGTTGTCAAGGAAGCGCAGGGATTGAAAAATATCGACGATTTGATATATTATGTTAAGCAACCATTACATTCGACAGTTCTGGTTATTAATTTCAAACACGGTAAGTTGGATGGCCGTAAAAAATTATCCGGAGAAATCGGAAAAATCGGAATTGTTTTCGAATCCAAAAAACTGTATGAAAACCAAATCCCAGCTTTTATTACGAATTATCTTCGTAAACGAAATGTAAAAATAGACGCGAAATCCGCACAAATGCTGACCGATTATTTAGGGAATGATTTAAGTAAGCTAACCAACGAATTAGAAAAGCTAATTCTCATACTTCCTGCGGAAAAAGCAGTAATCACATCGGAATTGATTGAACAAAATATTGGCATTAGCAAAGATTATAACAATTTTGAACTGCAAAAAGCTTTGGCTAACAAAGATATACTTAAAGCTAACAGGATTGCTCTTTATTTTGAACAAAATCCGAAAAATAATCCTATTCAGCAGACATTGGGAGCTCTTTTCACTTTTTTCTCCAACTTAATGATTTGCCATTATGAAAACAACAAATCGAGACCTAATCTCATGTCTGTTCTCGGATTTCGGAGCGAGATTCAAATTGACGATTATATGCCGGCGCTTAAGAACTACAAACCGGGTAAAACTATGCAAATCATTTCTTTAATCCGAGAATGCGATGCCCAATCGAAAGGCGTAAACAACGTTTCAATTCCCGATGGATACTTATTAAAAGAATTGGTTTATAAAATTATGCATTAAGGAAGAACTATATTAGAATTTTGACAATCATTCCTACATTTATTAATGTAAATTCTTGAAAATTGAACTTTTTCAACAAAACTTTATTTTAAGGCTAATAAAAATTTTCATGCTAATTTTTAAAAAATGAAAATAATGTTTTACCTTTGTCAATATGAAAACATTAAAACAACAAAAGTATGAAAACCCGAATTATTGTAATTATTTTATTAGCTATGGCAGCAATTCATGTAAAAGCCCAGAATAATGAAAACATTTTTTTAATGAAACTGGGGAACAGCAAAGTGTATCTTCTTTCGGAAGGACAGAGGGATGGAAACACGGAAATTTTGATTGGGGCAACATCTGGAATTAAAGAGAAATATGCCCCTAACAATTCTTTTCCTATGGCAACGAATGTTTTTTTGGTGCAAATTAATGGAAAAAATATTTTGTTTGATACCGGCTATGGACGCGCTTTGTTCGATAATCTGCAATCCCTTAAATTAAAACCAGAAGATATCGACGCTATCTTTATTACTCACATGCATGGCGACCATATCGGAGGATTACTTCGAGGCGACCAAGCCTCTTTTCCGAATGCAACGCTTTATGTGGCTAAGCCTGAATATGATTACTGGACGAATGATGAATTAATAAATCAGATGCCGGAAAACAATAGAGGAGGATTTTTAGCTGCTAAAAAAGCAGTAGCTGCTTATAAAGACAGGCTGAATCTATTTGAACCGGATAAGATTAATTCGCCATATAATAAAATACTATACCCAGGTATTAAAGCATTTGCAGCTTACGGACATACGCCCGGACATACAGTTTTTTTGTTAGAATCTAATAATGAAAAGTTGTTGATATGGGGTGATTTGGCTCATGCGATGGCTGTTCAGATGCCGCATCCGGAAATTGCAGTTACTTATGATACAAATCCAGAAATAGCAATTCAATCGCGTTTGACTATTCTGAAATTTGTGTCAGAACAAAAAATTCCGATTGCAGGAATGCATATTGCTTATCCGGGAATAGGAACTATTGAAAAATCAGAACCGGGGTATAAGTTTATTCCGGCGAAATAGGTCTCCGGCATTTCTAATAGTTGTAATTTTAATTATGAAATACAACTTTAGCGTAAAAAAGTAAATCAAAACTTTTTTATTACGGTGCAATTTTGTACCTTTGCAGCCCAATTATTATAGAAAAATAAAAATAATAAAAACAGATAACGATGAAACAAGGAGTTCACCCGCAAAATTATCGTCCAGTCGTATTTAAAGACATGTCGAATGATGATACGTTTATTACACGTTCAACAATAAATGCAAGAGAAACTATCGAAATTGACGGAGTTACTTATCCGTTGGTTAAGATCGAAATTTCTAATACTTCGCACCCGTTTTATACCGGTAAACAAAAATTGGTAGATACCGCAGGGCGTGTCGATAAATTTATGAACCGCTACGGTAATCGTAAAAAATAACTTTTTCCAACAAAAAATTAAAATTAATATTTGCATCGCTAATACTCTTTGAAAATTTCAAAGGGTAGGCGATTGCATAGCTTACAGCGGGGACATTGTTTCCCGCTGTTGTATTGAAATATGCCAAAGCAGGAGAGGGGAGTAAGTTATGTGAATGTTTATTGTTATATTTAATGTTATAATAATGAAGTTATATTTCCTATAAATAACTTAACCGAAATTGCTAATAAGATAATGCCGAAAAATTTACGTAAAACGTAAATTCCTCCCGCGCCAATTAATTTTTCTACTCTATAAATGTTTTTAAGAACAAGAAAAACAATAATCATATTTAAGGTCAGAGCAACGATAATCACGATTGAACTGAATTCAGCTTTCAAAGAAAGCAAAGTAGTGAAAGCTCCAGGACCTGCTAAAAGCGGAAAAATAATAGGAACAATAGTTACCGTACCGCTTGGATTATCCATTTTAAATAATTCCCAACCGAAAGTCATCTCGCAAGCGATTACGAAAATAACCAGTGAACCAGCCACTGCAAAAGAAGAAACATCCAAATTGAATAAGCGTAAAACCCCTTCTCCTACAAAAAGGAATGCAAGGAGTATAACAAATGAAAATAAAGAAGCTTTTAGCGGACTGAAAACTCGATTTTTGTTTTTTAAATCAACAAAAATAGGTAAAGAACCTGTTACATCAATTATTGCAAATAATACAATAAAAGCGCTTGCTAAATCTTTGAAATTAAATGAACCCATTACAGTCATAATATAAAAATCAGCGTAAAGATAAAAATCATTTTTCTAATCACAAGCAAATTTTTTAAAAACCATATAATTATTGATTCTTTTGATATTCTATGGACTTTAGAAGAGAGGCGGCAATAAAAAACCGGAGAGACTGTATCAAAGCCTCTCCAGTAAAACTTAAATTTCTATTTTATAAATCGGCAGCGATTATTTAAGATTAGATGCATTTATTGAGGCAATACGTCTTTATTATAATCAGTTTCTCTCAGAGGAATTTTCCATGTCCATTTATTATTATCCTCAGGTTTAATAGTAACTGCCAAAACGGCTAAGAAATTACCTCCCTGTTCGTAGGTCTTTCTAACAATAGGATCTCCCCAGCGTTTCATATCAAACCAATCGAATCCTTCACCCCAAAGTTCAACTGCACGATAGAATTTGATTTCATTCAATAAATCCGCACCTGTTTTAGTACAAGCATATTGAGAATCTCTTCCGCTATTTTTTGTTAATTCTACTAATGCAGATTGAGATGCTGCTGTATTATTAAGAAAATATTCAGCTTCAGCTTCAATCAAATACATTTCTGACGAACGGAAGTTATTCATATTTCCCACACCCGGCATATCATTTGCCTTGATTTTAAATTGCATATAAGCATAAACCGAAGCAGAAGCATCCAAATCGGGATATAATTCGTATGCTTTTGCTCTTAATTGGGCTGAAGCAGCTCCGGATGAAGTCGTATAGGTATAACCTGTAGGATCGAGGAATAAATCCCTGCGTATATCTGTTCCGGGTATCTTATCATAAACTTCTTTACTGATACATTTTGGATAAGTCCGAACAGCGCTTGCATTAGAATTGTAAGCAATATAAGCAAAATAAGAATAGTAATACAATGTTTCGTCAGTTGCTCCATAACAACCCCAAATCCATTCCGATGTAGGATTGCAAAATCCACCTTTATAATCGGCAACATTCATTAATGGATATCCAGTGCGAGCTAATTTTGCATTTGCAGATGCCGTTGCATAATCCTGACGATTTAAAGCAGCACGGGCATAAGTTGCATAAGCAACATTAATATTGGGGTCCCAAAAATTATCCTTATCCCTGTCTTTATTACTACTTTTATAAAGATTAATCGCTTCATTCAAATCGACATAAATTTGATCGTAGGTTTGAAGCAGAGTCGATGTTGGCATATCTCCAGTTGATAAGTCAGTACGCAAAACCAATCCTTGAGATGCTCCATTATTAGAATCAGACCATCTGTAGCAATACAATTGAGCCAACATCATAAATGAATAAGCTCTATAGGTATATGCCTGCGCTTTAATAAATTCCTTTTCAACATCCGCACCTTCAGCATCGTCAATATAAGCAATAATTGCATTGGCATTTCCTATCAATTTATAATAATAGTACCAAGGATAGTAGAGATATAGACTTGAAACATTTTCGTTATAAGTAGAATTAATGATAGCAGCCCATCCCGGTAAATTAAGATAAAAATAATTTCCGGGATAATTCCCATAATACATTTTTATAGTTCCTTCTCCATTAAACCCTTGTTGGGTAAGATATTGCATTGTCATCATTCGGGCGATTCCATTCACTGCCATAGCTGCATTTTCTGTAGTTTCAAATACAGTAGGAGTACCTACACTTGATTCCGGAGCCGTATTCAAATAATCCTCCGAGCAAGCTACTGAAAACGAAAGCAATACTAAAGCTATTAATATATATTTAATCTTTTTCATACGATAAATTATTATTTTCATTTTTTACTTAAAATTGAAGATTAAGCCCTAAAGAATATACTCTGGAAGGCATCATATAGTTGAAGATTCGTCCATCAAAAGACTGTTGCGGATCCATCCCCTGCAAAGAAGATAAAGTAAACAAGTTTTCTGCCGTTCCAATAATCGACAATCCGGAAATATCCATCTTGTTAAGGATATTTTTGGGGAGAGAATAGCTTAAATTGATATTCTTCAGGACGAGATAAGAAGCATCGTGTAAGAACCGAGTTGACTGTGGAGTGTTTGTAAACTGAGATTTTGAAAAATCAAGTACCGGAATTTGGTTCGGATCAACCCGGTTGGGGGAATCGTCCGTCATGCCGGCCGGCGCTCCATTCCATGATTTTAATAAATCGCGGTGCATTTGGGATACGGCGCCTGACATTGTCATCAACGAGTTATAATTATAATCCAATACTTTTCCACCTAATGAATATGTAAATATGACGCCCAAATTAAAATCCTTCCATCGAAGAGATGTGTTGAAACTTCCATCGACATCTGGAGTAGGCGAACCACTCCAATTTCTTTCGGCATAAGTAGCATAAGTCGTATAATACTCATCGCCTATTTTAACTACATATTGAGACGGAATTGCGCTCTTGTTTTCAACGGGATCACCAATATAATAGTCATCAGTATTCGGTTTATACAATGCATTACCAGTCATTTGATCTGTTCCTACAAATTGATATAACCAGAAACCAAATCTATCATGCCCTTCCATTATTTTGTAAACTCCTCTATCAAGAATGCCATTTTTTCTATTCTCTTCAGGTAGAGTCAAAACTTTGTTTTTTAGAGCAGTAGCATTAATGCCAACGTTCCATTTCCATGTTTTGTTATTGAAAATATCGACATTAACGCCAATTTCTACTCCTTTGTTAGAAACAGTGCCTATGTTTTTAGTCATTGTAGCTACCGCAGCAGTTGTAGAGGTCGCCCCCGCCGATAAAGGCAGATTAACATCAAACAACAAGTCGCGTGAACGTTTATCGAAATATTCTATCGTAAAATCTATCCGGTTGAACAAACGGCTTTCTAAAGCAACTCCAAAAGAAGTAGCAGCTTCCCATTTGATATCCCTCGCTTCATTTTGAGATTTATATAATGCACCCATATTAGCATTTTGCGACACATCATATAAAGCCATATAGGCGTAATATCTCTCAACCGTACCATCATCACTATTCATATCATCATTACCTACTTCGCCATAAGAAGCCCTGAGTTTCAAAAAGTTGATTTTATCTTTCAAGCTTGTCATAAACTCTTCTTTAGAAATAATCCAGTTTGCTCCCCCCGACCAGAAATTACCCCAGCGATGATTGGGATGAAATTTTGATGATCCGTCGCGACGAAACGCAGCTTCTGCAAAATATTTTTCATCAAAATTATAACGGGCGCGGAATAAATAACTTTCAAGTGAGTAGATATCTTTATATCCGTCAGTCGTAGTCATAACCGTAAAATTAGATAAATTGGTTTGACCGGCGAAGGTCTCATTTGCCTTTCCTATATAAGCATAATTACGTTCCCATGTATAGTTTTCATGACCAGCTAACAAGTCTATGTGATGGTTTTCGTTAAAAAAACGGCTCCAATATAATTGTTGCTGCATGGTATATTCTTTATATCTGTAATTAGTACGAAAGGCACGTCCATTGTTTCCCATACCGTCGCCGATAATGGCATTTTCATATCTCTGCCGTTCCTGATTGCGAACATTTAAGTCTCCAGTTATAGTAAATTTAAAATCTTTTAAGAACATAATATCGGCATAAAGCATACCATCCAATGTGTTGCGATAGTATTTGTCCATATTTAATTCATTTTCCCAAATCACATGGCGGGCTAAAAACTGAGGACGTGCATAAAGACTGCCTGTATCATATTGTTCATTGCCTGCTTCGTCTAAAAGATACTCTCCAGTTTGCATATTATGCAGGTGAACTGGATAAATCGGAGCTATACTGCGGGCAAACATGAACGGATTAGTAAACGATGCGTCGACATTTCCATTCGTCCTGTCTGTTACCTGATAGGAACCGGAAAGTGAAAATCCAGCGTTAATCCATTTTTTAGGAGATACATTAACTTTTGAACGACCGGTGAATCGTTGAAATCCGGAATTATTAAAATATCCTTTTTCATCCAAATAACCGGCTGAAAAGAAATAATTGGCTTTACTCGTAGCACCATCTCCACTAAGCGTGTATTCTTGCCTGTAGCCTTTACGTTCTATAGGAGAATACCAATCTAAATCATTTTTATATCCATCCAATATCCGAGCATCGGAAACTAATTTTCCATTTGCCTCAAATAAAGCATCATCGGATTTATTATAAATATTGTATTTCAACAAGTCGGAAATAAGAGAAGATTGTGCTTTTGCGTTTGCAGTCTCTATTGTCGGATAAGTATTCGGGATAGTACTCATTAAATTATTACGATATCCGATAAACATGGATTCCATAAATTCATCGGCATTCATCGTATCATAATCTTTCATCCCTCTTTCATAAAAACCCTGCTTTACGGTCATCCGGATATTCGGAGTTTCACTGCGTCCTTTCTTTGTGGTCATAAGGATGACGCCATTGGAAGCGCGGGCTCCATAAAGAGCGGAAGATGCAGCATCTTTCAGTACAGAAACGCTTTCAATATCCTGAGGATTAAGGTCTGAGATATTTCCTCCGAAAGGAACTCCATCTACAATATAAAGAGGAGCATTACTTCCATTAACAGAGGTTATTCCGCGTATCTGGACATCGGGAGAAGAGCCTGGTTGTCCGTAAGTATTATTTACCCGCATCCCCAAAGCGCCTTCCAGCACAGCCGAAACACTCGTAACCGGCCTATTTTCAATTTCTTTAGCATCAATTGAATTAACGGCTCCCGTCAATGCAATTTTTTTAGATACTCCATACGCTACAGATACCACGACTTCTTCCAAAGCTTGTTCGGATGGTGACATCACGATTCTCATCAATTGCCCCGGTATCACTTGGACGTCTTGTTCCGTCAACCCCAGATATTTAAAATTTAAAACAGTAGATGCGCTTGGTACGGTTAAGTGAAATGTACCGTCGGTAGCTGTTACAGTACCAATATTTGGAGTATTTTTTGCAATGACGGAAACACCATATACCGGCTCTCCGTTTTCATCCACAACAACTCCATTAACGCGAACATCTTGCGCTATCGCCAATCCCATGCTTATTATAAAGCATACCCACAATAAATTTAATCTCTTCATAAACTTTCCCTTAAATTTAATTTTATTTGCTCTGTATGTGTTAAAATATATCTCCGTTTTTTTTATACATAAATTTTAAGGTTACAAAGATAAATTATTTTCTTAACTAATGCAAATTTGAATAAAAAATATATAAACGCAATTGCGATTCTATCTTTTCATTTCTTTCACAAATTCCATTTAATTCTCTATCCGATATAACATTCCTAACGGAATTTTGTTTTTAAGGTTATTCCTTTCTCTCCTCATATTTTGATTCTAATGAGATAATTTCCAAAATCTGCAATGTGAAAATCAGAATTTTTAAATGCTATAATTAATACGGAGATTTTAGTTTCACTAAAAAACTTTATTGTTCTCTTCTCCTATTAATGGAATATAACAAAAAAAGAAGATAGATAAAGACCTGAAGACAAAACACATATCTTCAGGTCTTTATCTATCTTCTCATTATTATATATTCACATAAACTTATTCCGCGGGGACAAAGAAGAAATAAGCTGCATCAATATCCCAATCTTCTTCATCTGGAGGCTTATTATAGGTCGATGGAAAACAAAGTACCAACTCGGAATCGCTAATCCTTAATATCCAGTAAGGAGTGGTTACCCCGGAAAATGAGTTCCAACTAATATCTTGCCCAGGAAGAGGAATGGATGTTATCAGCTCACCTGTTACTCCGTCTGGGTTTTCATGAGTATAAGCCCAGTTTCCTTCCGAAATAACATCGCCGGAACCTGAATAAGTGACTATTCTATGACCATTAAATTCAAATACAACGGTTTGTTCATGCATATCCTCTGGAACACCAGGGTCATCCCAAATGTTGAAGCCTGGTCCAAAATCCGGTGTATCTTTCCAGTTTCCATACTGCCCGTTATAAACGACTTGGTTTCCCTCGGCGAGCCTCCATGTTTTTTTCGCTGTTATATCGGATTTATTTGCAGCGCCGGACAATATCTGGTCATATACGTCGAAACAGTTGGTTACTTCTACCATAAAACTTTTTGACCTAACCATTTGATTTGCAGAAACACCTACGTAATAAATTTCGAATGTGCCATTTGACGTATAGATAATTGTATCATGGTCAGTACCGAATATTTTTTCGCCTGTACTTGTACCGACGTGCCAAGTACCGCCTATATCAGAACGTTTGTTATCGACCACTACATATTGGTCGCCCTCCACTTTATCGTCCGAATTGGGAATCAGTTGCGTTACCGACAAAGCTGCATTCAATTCTTCTACGGAAATTGGTGCACCTGCATTTTCAAAATATTTTTTGCGTAATGATTCATCTTCAATAGGATTACAGGCAAAACCAATAAATGCAGTCGACAGCAAAACTATATATATTTTTAATGTTTTCATATTTATTATTATTTAAAGATTACATATTATCCCAACTATTAAATAAAGCTTCTGAGCCCCAGCCCGGATTTTGAACAATAACGCCGTTAGTTAAATCTATTTCTCTTTGGGGGATAGCCCAATAGCCTTGTGTGACTTTCAAACGGGTTTTGTAATCATATCTAACCATAGGAACAACAACTCCGGCATTTATCAACTGGAAACCGGTTTGTTTATTTAAGGCATCGCCGGCTTCATCCAACGACGGACCTGACCAACGGAGCAAATCCCACCAGCGAAGCGATTCGAAAGCAAATTCCCATCGACGTTCGTTTTTGATGGCATCCAAAGAATAGGCTATAGGAGCCAGATTAGAGCGTGCGCGTACACGGTTCAATCCGACAGCGTCTTCTTTCAATTCTGATTGCATCAATAATACATCGGCAAAACGAATGTGTATCAAATCTGCTATATTATTCAACGATTGACTTATAACACCTACTGTAATATTCGGATACATTTGCAAACCAAACGAAACAAATTGACCATTGTAACGAGAAAGTACATTAATGTATTTTTTATTCTGATAACCGGTTTGTTCATAATAACGATACGACACAGTATAATCGGGTTCGTCTTGCGCTAATCTTCTATCAAGTAAAACATTGCCTGCAACACTTGGATCTAATGCACGATACGACCAGATTGAACCGGTAAGGCGTGGATCTTCTGTACAACCGTTTAAGTAACTTTGTTGCGACGACCATGCTTTCCAATCTTCTACCATCGCCGGTGAAATAGGACCTGCTCCCCAGCCGCTGCCAAAAGGATATCGTTCACTGCCCAACATATCGTCTTTTGAATTGTCGTTCGACGGAGAATAGAATTGCGATACCGTATTACTAAACCAAGTATAATCCCAACTATTTCCCTGTAATTTGTGTTTGTTGGCAAATACGGTTTCCACAGAACCATTTCCTACCCAATTTAATTTGTTGTCAAGAACATATTTGTAACTATAACCCTCTGAATTGTTTTCCGATGCCGGATTAGTATATGCCCACAAATTGCGTTGATCGGGAACTAAATCGTGCCCTGAATTATTCACGCAGTCATCAATCCAACTAATCACCTGAGCTTTAGTTATACCGCCGGGCAATTCGGTTTTGCCATAGCGTCCGGTATAAAACAGGAATACGCGAGCCATCAATGCTTCTGCTGCATATTTAGTGGCATGTCCAGCCAAAGGATCATTGGCAAGATAAATCTGATTGGGCATCATCTCGATAGCATTTTTCAAGTCGGAAGCGATGGCTTCATAAACTTCATCAACCGAATTTCGCGGAATATTATCTATATTTTTGTTATCAAGACGCAACGGAACGCCTCCGAACATTTGTACCAAATCGTTGTAAGCAAACGCCCGCAAAAAATAGGCTTCGCCGAAGCAGCGATTTCGCACCGAGTCGCTCGGCCATTCTTTTAAATCATCAAAAGTTTCAATAGCAACATTTGCTCTATTAATAAGCGTATAGCAACGTGACCAAAAAGTAGAGAATTTATTAAGTCCCGATTGGGATTCATACATCAGGAAATTGACGGCGCAATTATCGGAGGTATTTAAATTTCCTCCCAAACAGTCGTCACTTGCCAACTGAGAGGTAAGAATGGAGGACGACACCTCAGGGTCTTCAAATAAGAGTTGAGCATAAATACCCGTCAGCAATTGATTAGCTTCTTGTTCTGTTGTAGGAAAGTTTTCTGTTGATTTTTCGGTCAAGTCCTTCATAGTGAGAAAATCGTCGCAACTTGTCAGGAAAATCGCCACACCTATAAATATAAATAGTATAATATAATTTTTCATCTTCCTTAGTTTTTAAAATTTAATATTAGCTCCAACCATAAATATGCGGGCGCTCGGATAGAATCCTAAATCGACACCTTGTAAAACATTATATCCGGCTGTATCACTACCCACGCCGCCATAACCTATTTCCGGATCCATTCCGGAATAACCGGTGAAAGTAAACAGATTTTGCGCGCTTACATACAATTTCAATTGCTGGAACGGAAGTTTCGAAAATCCCCGTTTAAAATCATATCCCAATTGTACATTCTGGATTTTGAGATAATCGCCGTTTTCAACATACAAATCCGAAAACATAGTCCAGTTGGAGTGTGCAGAACTTGTAATTCTCGGAAAGCGATCTGAAGTTCCTTCGCCATGCCAAGCCTTGAATATATCAGTTGTATAGTTACCCATAGGCGAAGCCATATAATCGCGATAGCATTTTAGAATTTGCTGTCCAAATGCGCCATAAGTAGTTATCGACAATTCAATCCCTTTATAGCCCAGATTGACCGAAAAACCCAAAGTGAAATTGGGATGCGGATCGCCAATCATGGTACGGTCGTCAGGACTTATAGCTCCGTCTCCATTTTCATCACTCCAGATTACATCGCCCGGACGTGTGTTGTTCCCCAACAATAGCGGTCCTTTGTAATTATCAATTTGCTCTTGATTTTGGAAAACGCCTTGGGTTTTGTAGCCGTAAAAATAACCGAAAGGTTTACCTACTTCACCGATTCGAGCGCATTCATCAAGTCCCCACCACAAAACATTTTCAGGACCGCGAAGAATACCTTCTTCATTGGCAATTTTCAAGACCTTATTTTTATTGTGTGCTAACGAGAGATTAGCACCATAATTGAAATCCCTATTAATATTATCATTCCAATGCAATACAGCTTCCAAACCGGTATTTCGCACGCTTCCTCCATTTGCATAAGGATTATCAACTCCCAGACTTAATATGGGAGGCGGAACTACAAGCCAGTCGCGAGTTGTACGGTTATACCAGTCAAATTCAAGACCTAATCGATTAGACAAGAAGCGGGAATCAAATCCTATATCTATCATATCTTGCGTTTCCCATTTCAAATCAGGATTCACACCCCTGAATGCATAAGAACCCACAGCTGCATCGCCCATTGAACCGCCGAAAGGATAACCTCCTGTCCCAAGATAACTTGTAGTTGTACTGTTGTCCGTCCGGATTAAACCTATGTATTGGAAAGAATAAACAGCGTCATTCCCGTTTTGACCGTATGAAGCGCGTAGTTTCAAAAAATCAAATCCGTTGTTATTTTGCCAAAAATCTTCACCGCTTATTACCCAGCCGGCGGAAATGGATGGAAAATAACCCCAACGGTGTCCAGGTGCAAAGTTAGAAGAAGCATCCGCACGTAAAATAGCCGTAGCCAAATATTTTTCATGATAATTGTAATTTACGCGACCAAAGAAAGAGAGGCGTCCGCTGGAAAGTATGGGATCGCCGGTTAAAGAGGTAGTCGTCGATACTCCCGGAACGTTTGAAAGATAAGCATGTTCTAAATCGTAGAATGACGAACCTTCTTTTCCCCCGCTCATAGATTCGCTCAACATCTGACGAGCCACATTTTGTCCAATCAAGAAGTCAAAATTATGGTGACCGATTTTCCAAATGTAATCAGCCGTATTTTCCCACGACCATGAATTGGAAACCGATTCGGATTGCGTAACCAAATCGTTTACTCTTTGTACACCTGACGATAAGTTATACGTCGGCTGATAAGCGCGATAGCTGGAAGCATCCATATTGTATCCAAAAGTCGAACGAAAAGTTAAACCCTTTATAGGACTTAATTCAGCCCAAAGAGAACTTTGCAGTGAGTGTGATTTGCTGATATTTTGATTCATAACATAATCTAAGTAAGCAATCGGGTTTTTATTGGCGTTGTTTGCCGTATCCCAATTATATCCGTCAGCAATTTGGTCGGCAAGCACATAATAGGTTCCATCGGCATTGTAAGCGTGCATCAGAGGACTCATAATTAACATATTGTGGACAGCGTTCCAATAAATATCGTCACGCCCGACCTCACCCTTCATTTTATTGAAGCAGTAATTCAGGGTTTCCCCAAATTTCAATATATCAAGAGTGCCTTTTTTAAAAAGAGTAGATGATGTATTGACCCGTACATTGTAGCGATTCAAAACCGGTTCTGACGTAGGAACTCCCATCGTGGCTTCTTGCTGTAGATAAGTCAACCCTATGGAAGAAAGATAACGTTCGTTGCCATTTGAAATACTAATCGAATGGGATTGCATGGGAGCATTTTTGTTCAGGATTTCTTTAAGCCAATTGGTTCCTGTCCAGCTACCATTATTGATAGCCTTCAAATCTTTGTCAGGAATAAAATTACCCCAATTGTAGGGATCAAATCCGTCTAATATGCGTCCCATATCTTGTATTGTCATAAATTCCTGCGCATTCAGAATAGTTGGAATCTTGTACAAATTTTGTACGCCATAATATCCGTCATAACTAATGGAACCGCCTTTATCGCTTCCGCGTTTGGTAGTAACCAAGATAATGCCGTTTGCTCCTCGTGATCCATAAATAGCAGCAGAAGCGGCGTCTTTCAAGATATCGATCGATTCGATATCATTAGGACTTAAAGAATTAATATCGCCGCCAGCAATGCCGTCAATAACATAAAGAGGTCCCGAACTGTTATTTGTTCCGAGTCCGCGAATGTTCACCTTAAATCCATCACCGACAAAACCACTTATTTGCGTGATATTAACACCCGGCGCCTGACTTTGCAAAGCTCCCAGCACATTAGTTGTGTTCAATTTCGAAATGTCGTCACTTGTCACGTGCAGCGTAGCCCCTGTAACCAACTTCTTTCTTTGAGCGCCATAGCCGACAACAACCAATTCGTCCAGATAATGGACGTCTTCTTCAAGAATAATTTGTAAATCTCTACCAGCTCTGACTTCATGGCTTTTAAAACCCAAGTAGGTTATAACCAATGTCGCATTCGGTTGAACAGTTATCGAAAACTTTCCATCCGCATCGGTAATCACGCCGTTAGACGTCCCTTTTTCCTCAATTGTAGCTCCGATAACCGGTTCATTCTTAGAATCAACAACAGTGCCGTTAGCAACTGATGTTTGTTGCTGAGTGGAAACTGTTGTTGCACTTTCCCGGTCGGGAGAAATAGCCATTGCTTGATATTGCCCACCTGCAAAAAGACTAATTCCCAAGACTGCCGTCAGCAATTTGTCCGACAGTCCTCGTTTCTTTTTTAAGCTTTCCATAATAACAAAGTAAATATTCAATAAAATATAGTTAATTCACAGTAAATCCAATTTACCCTTCTCATTTTCTGTGTAAATAGTTACTAATCACCCATTTGTCTTTTGTCATAAAAACTGAGATTAATTCTCATTTTTTTAGATATTTTTAGCAAAAGTAGAGGTAATATTTAACTTAGCCAAATTTTTGGGAAATATTTTAAATATATTTTACAAAAAAATAATATTTACACATATTATTTAATTGGTTCATGTTAGTCTCTATTTTCAGCACCCGAAAATGACATTCTTTAGAAAGATTATAAAAAATCATTGAAATAATACCCTATACAAGGCGGTTAAAAGAAGATTTTTTATGTATAATGAATGTTTGTCGGATATCGGATAATAGTGATAAGGTATAATAAAAAAAACCACCAAAAAAATTGGCGGGGCTGAAAGGTTACGAATTTGTGTCAAAAATTATTTTTATTGGAGAAGAAATGATGTAAAAAACCCCGCACGGCTCAATGCGGGGTTTTCGGTGTTAATAAAAATTAAGGGCACTTCTAAAAACTCACCATATAAAAAAAGTGTATAATTTAGCTACATAATAAATTGAATTTCGTATATTTGCAGTATGAAAAAATTCAAGCGACACAAAGATTATGGTTTTTGGGATCAAGACATCCGTTTAAGCAAACTCAGCCAATTGGGAGATCCCTTAGAGAAGTTAAAAAAGGAGTTGATTTTGAGTTATTCAAGAATCTACGTGAAGAAAAACTCAGTAAATTACCGAAAGGTTACGGCGGACGTCCGCCTTATGATTATATATTGCAGTTCAAGATATTAATACTTCAGCGTTACTACAATTTATCGGATGAACAGGTTGAATATCATATCAACGATCGGATGAGTTTTATGCGGATTCTGCCTACAGTGGAGTTCCGCAAGAAGCAATTATATCGGAAAAGGGGATGGTCAACCGAGTATGCGAGAAAGGGGTAAGAAATCGGCCATTGACAGAAGAACAAAAAGCAAACAACAGGGAAAAGTCACGAGTACGTTCGCGCGTGGAGCATATTTTGGGGGTTTATGGAAAATTCGATGAATGCAATGTATATTCAATGTATTGGTATCAAACGAGCTACAGCGGTTATCGGGTTGATGAATCTGACATATAATATGTTCATAAAAATTCAATTAACTACACTTTGAAGGGATAATTGTGTCCTTTCGTGAAAATGTTAAAATAGTAACATGTTGAAATATAAATAAATACAATATAACAAAGGCATAGAATAAAATTCTGATATAAAAACAACGGATTCTTTCTCTTTTACAAAATGAGATTTAAAAGGTATAAAAGAAAAATAATGAGTTTTTAGAAGTGCCCTAAAAATATGGAAAATGTGAATGAATTAGAATTATAAAATTTCAAAAATCATCATTATGATAGCAATAGTTATAATTATTTTTAACCTTTTGGTTTATAGTTTGGCGTTTTACGTGAGTCGCAGAACCGGTCAAAGCGCGACGGTTTATTTTGTCTATCTGGCAATTCAAGTGCTTTTTCTTCTTTGGTATTTTCAAGAGAAATCCATTCCTTCCCAAAGCGACGCCGCAGGTTCGGGAATGGCGCAAGTATATTTAGCGCTGATTTGCATTGCGTTGCAAGTCGGTATGGCGTTACTGGCTTTGTTGACGCT
>JGI24699J35502_11134036_pt1 | contig 25896 bp, 26 predicted proteins | sample TergutMp193P4_FD_35502 | JGI IMG/M metagenome (IMG submission 35502)
TAAACAATATTTTTTAGCATGTAACTTTCAAAAAAACGAATATTATATTTTTATACCCTACCTGTGAGGATAAGTAGGCATAACATCCGATAATCATAAAATTTATTATCTTTGCGACAGATTCAGGAAAAGATTCGATATTATGGAGACAGACAATCAAGTATATCAAAAAATAGACATGCTTCCTTCCGACTTAAAAGAGGAAGTGTTGGATTTTATCGATTTTATTCCTATGAAAAGAAAAAACAAAAAGGCTGTACATCCAAGACCCGTTTTTGGGTGTGCCAAAGGACAATTTTCTATGAGTGAGGATTTTGGCGCTCCTTTAGATGACTTTAAAGAATATAGGTCATGAACTTGTTGTTAGACACTCATTCCGTTATTTGGTTTTTTAACGGAGATGCTCAACTATCGGAAAAGGCAAAAAAGTCGATCATAAACGATCGAAATACAAAATTTGTAAGCATGGCTTCCATTTGGGAAGTGTCCATAAAAATAAACCTGAAAAAATTAATTTTTCACAGGGGGATGAAAGGATTCGTCAAATTAATAGAAAACAACGGCTTTGAAATCCTTCCCATCTCAAAAGATTGTATACTTCAATCAGAAAAGGTGAATTTTGTACATAAAGATCCTTTTGATCGGCTGATAATAGCAACGGCCATCGCAGGAAAAATGAAAGTAATAACAACCGACGAAAGTTTCAAATTTTATAAAATCCCGATTATTCGGTAAACAAATATCGAGAAAAAATTAATGAATACCTTTGCACATACATTCGGTATATTAATTGAAAAGGAATATAAAATTACAACTGCAAAAATACCGCAAATAACGATTATACCTCAAACCGAACATGAATTGGAGTTTTTCCGTGAAATGTTATCTAAAATGAAGGCCAAATTTATCATAACCAAATCAAATGATTCGACCACAATGCTATCACGTATAGCAGCCGGTTTGATCGAAGCAAAAAAGATGAAAGAAGGGAAATTGCCCGAAAGCCTGTTAAGTGATCTTTGTGAATGAAAATAAAATTTATAAAACTTTAAAAATCTAAAAATTAAAACAAATTATTCATAAAATATTTGAATAACATTTTCAAAATCATACATTTAATTCAAGCGTATACCCGATACTTTCAATTATACACCTTTTACCACCCGCAATCCGACTCTTAACTCTTAATTCTTAACTCTTAACTTTATGCCGTCTGTCACCATAAACAATATCTCCAAAGCCTATTCAAGCATTCGTGCATTGGATCACATTTCCTTTGATGTCGGGAAAAGAGAGATATTCGGATTGATCGGACCCGACGGCGCCGGAAAAACCACGTTGTTCCGAATTTTAACCACGTTGCTTTTACCGGATGATGGAACGGCATCGGTCGAAGGATTAGATACCGTAAAACAATACCGCGAAATCCGGAACATTGTCGGATATATGCCCGGACGTTTTTCGCTTTATCAGGATTTGACGGTTGAAGAAAATCTGAATTTCTTTGCGAATGTATTCAACACTTCCATGCAAGAAAATTATGATCTGATCAAAGATATTTACATTCAAATAGAGCCGTTTAAAAAGCGGAAAACCGGAAGACTTTCGGGAGGAATGAAACAAAAACTGGCGCTTTGTTGTGCATTGATACACAAACCGTCTGTTCTTTTTTTGGATGAACCGACTACCGGCGTCGATCCGGTTTCCAGAAAAGAATTTTGGGAAATGCTCAAACGGCTGAAACAACAAAATATATCCATTCTCGTTTCCACTCCGTATATGGATGAAGCGATGTTGTGTGACAAGATCGCGTTGATTCAATCGGGAAAAATTCTGTCGATTGACACACCCGAAAATATCATTGCCGGTTATCCGCAAAAAATATACGCCGTAAAGGGTGAGAATAATTACCGGTTACTGGAATATCTCAGAAAAAACCCGGACGTACAATCGTGTTATATTTTCGGAGAATATTTACATGTTACGTTGAATAACGAATTTGATTTCCGGTTTCCAGATAAAGTCGAAGTCAATCCGACCAAGGCAAGCATCGAAGATTGTTTTATCCGGTTAATGGATCACCGGCCGGAACGGGTATCGGACTAAATATTTTCAATAGATATAACAGTTGATTATCAGCTATTTATAAATAATCTTAAGATAAACATTATATATTCCTCTTAAATATAAAATTTTCGAATATCATTCAATTCGTAACCCTATTCAAATCATTTGACAAATGATTATTTTAACAAACACAATACAATCTTCTTAAATATAATTTTTAAAGCATTGATTATAAGCATATTAATCTTATAAAATGAAATCCTCCGATAACCATATAACCTCTTCTTCCGATTCAACCGGTAATCCGTCCGGATTTATGATCGAAACCGGCAACCTGACTAAAAAATTCGGTGATTTCACGGCTGTCGACCATATCTCCTTTCAGGTATCGAAAGGCGAAATATTCGGATTTCTCGGAGCAAACGGCGCCGGAAAAACCACAGCAATGCGTATGCTATGCGGGCTGCTGTCTCCGACTTCGGGTAAAGGACGTGTGGCAGGATTCGATATTTACAAAGAACAAGACAACATAAAACGAAACATCGGGTACATGAGTCAACGATTTTCTCTGTACGAAGATTTAACCGTGAAAGAAAACATGCGGCTCTTCGGCGGTATCTACGGCATGGACAACAAAGACATCAAAACCAAAACCGCTGATTCTCTGCAAGAATTGGGATTAGGGTCGGAACAAAATTTATTGGTCAAGTACCTCCCGTCAGGTATCAAACAAAAAGTAGCGTTTGCCGTTTCCGTTTTTCATTCGCCCAAAATCGTTTTTTTGGACGAACCCACCGGCGGTGTCGATCCGATTGCGCGAAGAAAATTTTGGGAAATGATTTATCGGGCATCCGAACAAGGCATTACGATATTCGTCACTACTCACTACATGGATGAAGCCGAATATTGCAACCGGGTATCAATGATGGTCGACGGACGAATTGATGCATTGGATTCGCCCGTGAACCTGCGCACACAATTCAATGCCCGAAACATGGACGAAGTCTTCCGGTCCTTAGCCCGAAAAGCGAAACGAATTTTCCCTTAACTGTAAAAATTTAACTCTTAACTCTTAACTCTTAATTCTTAACTTAAAAACGTGGTTCGATTTTCTATATTTGTAAAAAAGGAGTTTTTGCACATTTTCAGGGATGTGCGAACGATGCTGTTGCTATTGGCCATGCCGATGATTCAACTGATCATCTTCGGTTATGCCATTACCAATGAAATCAAAAACACTCCGTTTGCGGTTTGGAATGAATCGAATTGTAATCCGGCCACACAATTGATCCAAAAAATAAACGGCAGTCAATATTTTGATTTGACCGGTTATTACACTTCTGTCGGAGAAATAAACAAAGCATTTCAACAAGGAAAAATCAAAATGGCCGTAATCATTCCGAATCAATTCGGAAACGACCTGTTTCATACCGGAAAAGCCGACCTTCAAATTATAGCCGATGCTTCCGATCCGAATGAGGCATCCGCCGTAACCTCATACGTGCAACAAATCATCATGCAGTTTCAACAAGAATCATCTCCGGAAAAAACAATCCCGTATGCCATCCGGCAAGAAGTGAAAATGCTTTACAATCCGCAGTCGGAAAGCGCTTATAATTTTGTTCCCGGAATTATGGGATTAGTATTGATGCTTATTTGCTCCATGATGACTTCCATCTCGATCGTGCGGGAAAAAGAACAGGGTACAATGGAAATTTTGCTGGTTTCTCCTGTCAAACCTATTTTCATTGTATTGTCAAAAGCCGTTCCTTATTTTTTGATCGCCATGATTGACGTGATCAGTATCTTACTGTTATCAAGATTTTTATTGCACGTTCCGATCGAAGGAAATATTTTCTTGATCTTGCTGCTTTGTATGACGTTCACACTGTCGGCTTTGTCGCTCGGATTGTTGATTTCTTCAATTACCAAGACACAACAGGCCGCCATGCTGATTTCGGGTATCGGATTGATGTTGCCTACCATTTTATTGTCGGGATTGATTTTTCAGATCGAGAACATGCCGTTGATTTTACGGCTTGTTTCCGATATTCTTCCCGCCAAATGGTTTATCACGGCCATTAAGGATGTCATGATCAAAGGTCTCGGATTTACCGCCATTTGGCAGGAATGTGCGATTTTGACCGGAATGACCGTCTTTTTGCTGTTCGTAAGCATCAAACGGTTCAAAAACAGACTTTGAAAGTTAAGAGTTAAGGGTTAAGAGTTAAGGGTATGGTATTTTTTGATTGTATGAAGGTTGTAAAAAATGAACGAAAATAAACGTAAAATCCGGAGTCAATGGTCAACGCTTAAGTTTCTTCTTCAAAAGGAATTTTTGCAGATTTTCAGGGATAAAACGATTTTAAAGATGATTATTGCTCTGCCGGTGGTGCAATTGTTGATTTTGCCGTGGGCGGCGACATTCGAACAACGAAATATTTCGTTGAGTGTGGTGGATAACGATCACAGCACGTTTTCCCGTAAACTGACCGAAAAAATTACGTCTTCGGGATATTTCCGGTTGGCGGATTATTCCGTTTCTTATTCTCAGGCTCTTACGGCTGTCGAACGAAACGATGCCGACTTGATTTTGGAAATTCCTTACCGTTTCGAAGATGATCTGATTCGGGAACAATCTGCCGGCATTATGATTTCCGTCAATGCGGTGAACGGGCAAAAAGCAGGATTGGGTTCGGCTTACCTCTCCCAAATCATCAATGACTTCAATCAAGAAATTATACCGCCGGACGTTCAATCCGGCCGGCAAAATAGGATTAATGTTGTTCCGTATTACCGCTACAATACGCAAATGAATTATCGCAATTACATGGTGCCGGGTATTTTGGTCATGCTGGTGACCTTGATCGGCGGCGTGCCGGCGGCATTAAACATCGTGAAAGAAAAAGAAACCGGCACGATCGAACAAATCAACGTGACTCCCATTCCCAAAGCCATATTTATTTTGGGGAAATTAATTCCGTTTTGGATGATGGGATTGTTGATTTTAACGATCGGATTAATCGTGGCGTTTATTGTTTATGGATTGGTTCCGGCCGGGCGGCTTTTCAATATTTATATTTTCGCTTTTTTTTACCTTCTGACATTTTCCGGCATCGGTCTGTTGATCTCCACTTATTCCGAAACACAGCAACAAGCCATGTTTGTCGCTTTTTTCTTCCTCATTATTTTCTTTTTGCTGAGCGGTTTGTTCACCCCGATCAGCAGCATGCCTCATTACGCACAAGCAATTACCCGGTTTAACCCTGTCCGTTACTTTGTGGAAGTCATGCGGTTGGTCTTCATGAAAGGCAGCGGATTCAGTGACATCATGCCTCAATTACTGCATGTTATCGGATTTGCCGTTTTTTTTAACGGATGGGCTGTTTGGAATTATAAGAAAACGAGTTGATCATTCATATTCAAATGTTCCGGATTCACTTTCGATAATCAATTTCTTTTTGTCCGATGCTTCCACATACCCTACGATTTGAGCATTGATATTGAATGAACGGGAGATGTCGATAACCGATTGTGCGTACTCTTGCGACAGATATAATTCCATGCGATGTCCCATGTTGAAAACTTTGTACATTTCTTTCCGGTCGGTGCCGCTTTCTTTTTGAATGATTTCAAACAACGGGGGAACAGGGAACATCTTATTTTTTACGATGGTCACATTATCGACGAAATGCAATACTTTCGTTTGCGCGCCGCCACTGCAATGCACCATTCCGTGAATGTTCGGACGCATTTCGTCCAAAATCTTTTTAATGACGGGAGCATACGTCCGGGTCGGCGAAAGCACGAGTTTACCCGCGTCAATACCCAGTTCTTCAATGGGTTGCGTTAATTGGTAACTTCCCGAATAGACCAAGCCGGACGGAAGCCGGTTGTCGTAACTTTCGGGATATTTTCCGGCCAGATCATTGGCAAAAACGTCGTGACGGGCGGACGTCAGGCCGTTGCTTCCCATACCGCCGTTATATTCTTTTTCGTAGGACGCTTTTCCGGATGAAGACAATCCGACGATAACGTCTCCCGGCTGAATGGTATGATTGGATATCACATCGCTGCGTTTCATACGGCAGGTCACGGTACTGTCGACAATAATCGTCCGCACCAGATCGCCCACATCAGCCGTTTCCCCGCCGGTGGAATACACCGATACACCCAGGGAACGCAGTTCTTCGAGCAATTCGTCCGTTCCGTTGATGATCGCGGAAATCACTTCGCCCGGAATCAGCAGTTTGTTCCTGCCGATCGTCGAAGAAACCAGAATATTACCGGTTGCTCCCACGCACAACAAATCATCGATGTTCATGATCAGCGCATCCTGCGCAATCCCTTTCCATACGGACAAATCGCCCGTTTCGCGCCAATACATATACGCCAGCGACGATTTTGTTCCGGCGCCGTCGGCATGCATGATGTTGCAATATTCGGGATCACCGCCCAAAATATCGGGTATGATTTTACAAAATGCTTTCGGAAAAATCCCCTTATCTACGTTTTTGATGGCTTGATGCACATCTTCTTTCGATGCCGAAACCCCCCGCAGGTTATATCGTTGATCGTTCATAACAGTAAAATCGGTTATTTGTTGTGCGTATGCAATCCGCTTTTATGAGATTATAATCAAAAAAACACATACACAAAAAGCACAAAATTACGCCAAAAACTTATTCCGGCAAAAAGGTTATTGATTTTATCGGCCTGATCAATTCCGGATGCAAGCTTTTTTGTAATTTTGCCAAATATTTTCGTAATTGACGGCATACCGGCCCTGTCAATTGTCTATTTGTAAATTGTCAACCTAAATGAACCAATCTTATCCGTCGCAACTGCTCGAAAATGCCGTCAATGAATTTGCCAAATTGCCCGGAATCGGGAGGAAAACGGCTCTTCGGTTGGTTTTGTATTTGATTCGTCAGGATAAAAATCAGGTGGATTCGTTTGCCGAAGCCATGATTAAATTGAGAAATGACGTCAAGTATTGCTCGATCTGCCGAAACATTTCCGACGACGACATCTGCAACATTTGCGCCAATCCGGGCAGAGATTCCAAAACAATTTGCGTGGTGGAAAACGTCAAAGATGTGATGGTTATTGAAAACACATTGCAATACAAAGGATTATATCATGTTTTGGGCGGAATTATTTCTCCGATGGAAGGAATAGGCCCCGGTGATCTGGAAATCGACAGTTTGGTAAAACGCGCCGCCTCGGAAAACGTCGAAGAAATTATTTTGGCATTGAGCGCAACGATGGAAGGCGATACCACTAATTTTTACATCTTCCGTAAATTATCCGGATTTCATCATTTAAAAGTAAGCATCATTGCACGCGGCGTTTCTATCGGCGACGAATTGGAATATACCGATGAAATCACCTTGGGCCGTTCTATTGTCAACCGAACGTTATTCAACGATTCGTTCAAGTCTTTATAATTTTTATTGAAGCTATGCGGCAAAAATTAACCTTTATTTATTTCAATGTACTGATTTTGAATTTAATGCAACCATGAATGACTTACGCAAAAAACTGCAACGGATTTATTTTCTTTTTTGGGGCGCTTCTCTTTTTTCAGGTATCCTGATCGTAAAATTTCCCGTTATTTCGGTAAGCAAAGAATTTAATGTATCTTTGGAAAGTATTTCGATTTTATTGGCCATATTCGGAATTTGGGGCGCTTATGCTTTTTTCAAAAAACGATTGAAGAAAATTCTTGGCGGTTCTTTGGATAAGGAAGATTGTTTTTCCGAATATCGGAAATCATTTCAAACAGGCTTGATGATCTTGTTTATCATCATCATTGCCGACACACTCATTTTCAGTGTCACCCGATTCTATTCAAGCCTCTTGTGCGTGGGAATGATTTTAATTGCGACCATACCGGTATATCCGACCGAAAATAAAATTAAAAAAGATTTGGATGGCGGGTGAATATTATATTTTGATAAACAATCACTTAAGTACATGGAAGAATTTAATATCTACTATTTTAAACGCAAAGATGCAAAGACATAAGGTCACAAAGAACTTAAACTTCGCGTCTTTCCGCCTTTGCGGTTTGGCGTTTAAAATATAAACTATTTTTTCGACATGCTTACTATTGAATGACTATTTTTAATTTCTAACAACTATTTGACCATGGTTATTGCTGTTGATTTTGACGGAACAATTGTTGAACATAAATACCCTGCAATCGGACAAGAAATTCCGTTTGCCATTGATACACTGATACGCCTGCAACGGGAAGAACGTCATCAGTTGATCCTGTGGACCGTGCGTGAAGGTGAATTATTGGATGAAGCTGTCGATTTTTGCCGGAAAAGGGGCTTGGAATTTTATGCCGCAAATAAAAATTTCCCTGAAGAAGAAGCCGGAACAACCGGTTGCCGGAAAGTCAATGCCGAATTATACATCGACGACCGAAACCTCGGCGGATTACCCGATTGGGGCATCATTTATAAATTGATCAGAAACAGGCACGATACGTTTTCTTCTTTTGAAGATATTGTCAATTCCGCCCACTCCAAAAGAAAAAAGAATTTTTTTCTGCGTTTGGGCGAAAGCATCGAGAAGAGAAAATAAATCAATCCGTAACGACTTCTTTTCTTTATTTATGTTGATTCGGATCAACCTATACATTAATGAAATTATCAATCGTTATAGTTAATTACAATGTAAAATATTTTTTAGAACAATGTTTATTGTCTGTCATCAGAGCGTCAATAAACATTGAGTCGGAAATATTCGTAGTTGATAATTGCTCCGACGATTTTTCTTTTTCTTATCTTGTTCCTCGATTTCCTCAAGTAAACTTTATCGGGAATTCCGAAAATGTCGGATTCTCCAAAGCAAATAATCATGCAATCCAACGGTGTAAAGGGGAATATATTTTGTTACTGAATCCGGATACCGTTGTCGGTGAACATGTTTTTGAACATGTTTGTCAATTTATGGATGAGCATGAAGATGCCGGTGGCGTCGGTGTAAAAATGATTAATGGGGAGGGCCTTTTTCTCCCTGAGTCTAAAAGAGGATTTCCGACTCCGTGGACTTCCTTTTGCAAAATATTCGGAATATCCTCATTGTTTCCGATGTCAAAGTTATTCGGGAAATATCATTTGAGATATTTATGCGAAAATCAGATCCATGAAATAGATGTAATGGCCGGGGCATTTATGATGTTGCGAAAAAAGACATTGGATAAATGTGGATTGCTGGATGAAACTTTTTTCATGTATGGTGAGGATATCGATTTATCGTATCGAATAACATTATCGGATTATAAAAATTATTATCTTCCGGAGATCATAATTCACTACAAAGGGGAAAGTACAAAAAAAGATGATGCAAAATATGTGAAGATATTTTATCATGCCATGCTTATCTTTTTTCAAAAACACTATCCAAATTCAAGCAAATTTTACACAATCATTATTTACTCGGCGATTGTCTTCAAGGCTTCATTGGCTATATTTAAACGTCTGGTAAAGAATATATTTAAAATAAAATCCAAAAAAGATGATCCGACCGGTGTATTGATTATAGCCGGCGATGAAACGTCCGATAAAATCGAGAATTTATTTATTAATAACCATCCTGTACAATCAGTCATTAAAGAAAATCTCACCATATCATCATCCGATTTTTTAAAAAAAATTGAAAATAAGATCATTTCAGATATTATCTTTTCAAATGAAATGTCCTTTGAAGAAATAATTAATTTCATGAATTTGTCAACTCATAAAAAAAGATTCAGAATTTTTTGCAGAGAATCCGAATGTATCATTTCTTCAAACGATATCATACATCCGATTATCCCGAAAGAATAATCAAAGAACTTTTAATGAAATACCCTATGCTTGAAAATACCACCCTCAAACTCCGTGCGTTGGAGCCGGAAGATTTGGACATTCTTTACCGCTGGGAGAATGATATTACGCTTTGGCATGAGGGGAATACGCTTACGCCATGGTCGAAATATTCTTTGAGAAAATATATCGAAGAATCGTTTCAAGATCTCTATGAGATAAGGCGGTTGAGGTTGATGATCATCAAAAAAGAAAATAACCGAGCCGTGGGAACAGTCGATTTATTCGATTTCGATCCGTTTCACAACCGGGCCGAAGTGGGAATTTTGGTGGATCGGGAATACCAAAAACAAGGGATAGCGGAACAAACGTTGAACCTGCTGAAAGAATACGCATTTCATTTTCTGAAAATCAAACAAATTTACGCCTATATTCCCGAAAATAACGAAATCAGCCTCCGACTTTTCCGACGATGCAATTATGTGATTGCCGGGAAATTGTCGGCTTGGATTAAATCGGGAAACGAATACCGCGACGTGTATATTTTACAACTGTTGCGGGATTAATTCCACTTCGCCTTCACATATCCTTCTTTCTGCAAAATTTCAAACACTTTTTGCCTGAAATCGCCTTGTATCAATATTTCACCGTCTTTGGATGATCCGCCGGCACCGCATTTGGTTTTCAACAGCTTTTCCAACGATTTCAGATCTTCTTCGCTTCCGACAAAACCGGTGATCAATGTTACCATTTTTCCGTTCCGGTGGCGTTTATCCAACTTTATACGCAATGGCTGTGTCCCGGGAGATTTTGTTCCGACGGCTTCTTCCCCCGATTCTTCATATTGAAAATCGGGATTGGTGGAATAAACAATGTTCAAGCGGCTTTTCCAATCATTATTTTTCATCGGATTATTTTAGTCAAAAATCGCATCAATTCCTTCGTTTTCGCCTCTTTCTCCCCCATCATCAAAATTCATGGAGCCTCCGCCGGGACATTCGGTAAATCCGGACGGGATATTGAAGTTGGTATCTTGTGAATATCCCAACGATTTATCGGCGTACACCTTATTCATGTAAATGCCGTAAATCGGCAACGCCATGCTGGCGCCTTGCCCGTGAAGCATTGTATCGAAGTGGATGGAACGATCTTCCGCTCCGACCCAGACGCCGGTCACCAATTTAGGTGTGAATCCCATAAACCATCCGTCGGAATGATTCTGAGTCGTTCCCGTTTTTCCGCCCATCGGAGCTTTTATATTGTACCGGAACCTTACTCTCGACCCTGTTCCGCCGTCGACCACTCCTTGCAACATTTTGATCATACGATAAGAAACATCCTCGCTGAAAACTTCCTCTTTCCGCGGAGTAAACTCTGCAATTACATTTCCGTTGTTATCTTCTATTTTAGTCACGAACAACGGTTCCACACGAATCCCTTTGGAAGGAAAAGACGTATAAGCGGCAGTCATTTCCAAAACCGAAATTTCGCACGATCCCAATGCCAACGACGGCGTCGGCTTTATCTGCCGGTTTTTCACGCCGAATGCATACAACATTTCCACAAACTGACCCGGAGAAAGATTTTTCATCAAGAAAGCGGATATCCAGTTGTTCGATTGCGCCAACCCCCATTTTAACGTCACCAATTCTCCCATACGGGATTTGGACGCATTCTTCGGAGACCAGTTTCCGATCGAGTACGGAATATTTTGCACCACATCACACGGCGTAAATCCTTCAATCATCGCCAAAGTATAAAGATACGGTTTGATGGTCGACCCCACCTGACGGCGTCCCACACCGGCCATATCGTATTGGAAAAACCGTAAATCGGGTCCGCCGATATACGCCTTGATATATCCGTTGGAGGGATCCATGGACATAAATCCGGTCCGCAAATAATATTTATAATACCGGATGGAATCCATCGGCGAAAAAGTCGTGTCTTTTATTCCGTCCCATGAAAACACCTGCATTTCGACCGGCGTATTAAACGCTTTGAGAATTTCTTTTTCCGAATAACCGGACTTTTTCATGGCACGGTACCGGTCGCTTAAGCGCATGGAACGGTTCATGATGCTGTCGATTTGGGCTTGAGGGATATTTTGCGCAAACGGCGCATAACTTTTGCCTCTTTTTTCGCTGAAAAACGCCGGTTGCATCGTTCCCGCCAAATGCTCTTTCATCGCTTCTTCGGCATAATTTTGCATGCGGGAATCAATCGTGGTGTATATTTTCAATCCGTCGGTATAAATATTATAATTTCCGCCTCCGGGTTTCCGGTTTTTCGCGCACCATCCATATAACGGATTGGTTTGCCAGGCCAGAGAATCTTCATAATACTTTTGATCCTGCCAATCGAGGTAATCGCTTCGTTTCGGTTCTTGCGCCGTCATCATCATCCGGAGATATTCCCTGAAATAAGCGGCGATACCGTCTTTATGATCCACTTTATGAAAATCGAGCGTCAACGGCAATTTCTTCAACGAATCCAATTCGGCCTTTGTTTTAATCAGATAACGATCGCTATTGCCGTTGAATTTTTTTAACTCGTCTTGATATTTAAACATCTGTTCCAAGACAACATTCCGGCGTCCGCGCGTAACATCATTCCGGCGCACCGGATTGTAATAAGACGGATTTTTACACATTCCGATCAACGTGGCGGCTTCTTCCACCGTCAGATTATCCGGCTCTTTTCCGAAATAAACAAAAGCGGCCGATTGAACGCCGACGGCATTATACAGGAAATCAAATTGATTCAGATACATGTTGATGATTTCCTCTTTGGTGTAATTCCGTTCCAAATTCACGGCAATCGCCCATTCTATCGGTTTTTGGAGAACACGTTCCGAAAAATCTTCCGCATTCGGCGAATAAAGCTGTTTCGCCAATTGTTGCGTAATCGTACTTCCTCCTCCGGCGCTTTTCTGCCTCAAGACAATGGTTTTAATGCCGGCTCTGAACAATGCGATCGGATCGATTCCCGAATGCGAAACAAACCGGGCATCTTCGGTGGAAATCAATGCATTGACTAAATAAGGAGATATTTCATCATAGGAAACATAGATTCTGTTCGCTTTACTTTGATAATAACGCCCCATCACCTTCCCGTCGTCAGAGTAAATTTCAGAAGCATATTTACTTTTGGGGTTTTCCAGTTCTTCGATGGGAGGCATATAGCCGATCATGCCTCGTGTGATCAGATAAAACACAATGATGATGACAAGAATGAATAAACAGAATAAGCCCCATAACCATTTGACAAAGAATTCGGATTTCTTTTTCCGCGGTTTGGGTTTATCGGACTTGTTTTCAGCCATTTTAATAATTAAAATTACGAGTTACCGGTTACAAATTGACCATTTAATCATCCGAATGCATGATTGTTATCAAATCCATTCGACATAGCGAAGGCAAAAATACATATTTTATTGATTTATCATCAGACCGGTTAATGAAAATTATCCTAAAAAAAGTAATGCGCTCATTTTCAGCACTCTCTGTCGATATACAGGGAATGTCGGATCAACGCCGAAAAATCATTCTCTTGATGAGATACGATAATAATGGCGGAATGCCGGTTTATTTCCCGGAAAATACCGGCCAATTGACTTCGGAAAGATTTATCCATATAAGAATCCGGTTCATCGAAAACCAACAATTCGGGAGAAGAAACCACCGCCCGGGCAAGCAATGTACGCTGCAATTGTCCGCCCGAAAGTTCTCCGATCGGGCGTTTTTCCAATCCTTTCAAGCCCATTAACGCAATCGTTTCATCCGCTTTTTCATCATCTTTGCCCGAAAAAAAACCGCAACGTTTTTTTTCCGAAGCTAATCCGAACAAAACGACCTCCCTCACGGAAATGGGAAATTTTCTGTCGATTAAACTGATTTGCGGCAAATATCCTGTTTTTAAGGCCGGAACCTCCTTTCCCTGCCTGAAAAAACGGATTTTGCCTTCCATTACGGGCAACAAACCCAATAATGTTTTCAGCAGGGTCGTTTTTCCGCCGCCGTTCGGCCCGGCAATGTTTAAAAAATCGTTTTCGAAAACATCGAACGAAAGGTTCTTGATAACCGCTTTCCGGTCATATCCCGACGATAAATGTTGTACCTCCACGATTTTATTCGGCATACAATGCTTGTGCTATGTTCAACATTTCCGTTTTCCAATCGTAACCAAGCGGGTTGATCTGCACCGGCTTACATCCTGTTTCTCCGGCAATGATTTCAACATTTCTTTTATCAAATTCTTTTTGAATGAAAATCACATGGATATGCATATTCCTCACTTCGTCGATCAAGTTCTTCAATTGAGTCGGAGACGGTTCCTTTCCTCCGTGTTCGACGGCGATTTGCGTTAATCCGTAGTCATGTGCCAAATACGTCAGCGACGGATGATAGATGACGAACGCCTTGGTTTTTGTTTTGGAAAAAACATCCCGCAGCAAACTGTCGGTTTGATGGATTTCGGCCAGTAATTCTCTTCCGTTCTTTTGATAATAGGACTCATTCGACGGATCCAATTTTATGAAAGCATCCAGCATGTTTTTTACGATGACGGCGGCATTTTTCGGAGAACTCCATGTGTGCGGGTCAATGCTCGAATGATCCGAATCCGTCTCCGCTCCTTCAGGCAGGACGTGTGCATGATCCGATTTCAACAGTTGAATGCCGTCGGAAGTGTTGAATAGCTGCATGTTCGGATTTGCTTCCTTCAGTTTATCCATCCAAGCCAATTCAAACCCGATGTATCCTATTCTAAAGTACGCTTTGCAGTCGCTCAATTTCATCAATTGCGAGGGAACCGGTTCATACGATTCGGGGTTGTTTCCCGAAGGAACCATGCAAACGATATTGAATTTACCGCCGACTATTCTCTCCGCAAAATATTGTTGCGGAAGAATGGTCACGATGACGAAATCCGCCCCGCTCTTCCGACCGGAACGGCAGGAATAAATCCCGATGAGGGCTATGAACAAAAACAGGTATGATTTTTTAATCGTCATGAATTGATTTTACTTATATAGTAAAAAAATGCACGGCCTTTTGTTCAAATCCGGAAGTTGTTTTTTCCATTCGCCGATGCTTTTTGTTTTGATAAATTCGGTTTCGAGGGTAATATCGGCGGCAATGCACAATTTTGTTTGCGGACGACAATGGAGGATAATATCCTTCAATATTTTATGATTTCTGAATGGAGTTTCGATAAACAATTGGGTTTGATGGTTCACGAAAATTTTTTGTTCAAGCATTTTGAGCGTTTTGCTCCGTTCCTGCGGATCAATCGGCAGGTATCCGCGAAAAGCAAAGTTTTGCCCGTTGAAGCCGGATGCCATCAATGCCAACAATATCGACGAAGGCCCGACCAACGGGATCACCCGATAATTTCCGGCTTGTGCAATGGCCACCACATCCGCACCGGGATCGGACACGCCCGGACAGCCCGCTTCGGATAGAACGCCGATACTTTTGTTTTCGGTCAAAGGGTTCAAATAACCGGTAATATCTTCGGGGGACGTATGTTTATTTAATGTAAAAAAAGTCATTGCGTCAATATCTGCCTGCGGCAAAATGCTTTTGATGAAACGACGGGCTGTACGGACATTTTCCACGATGAAACAGGAAATACCCGAAATCACCTCGATATTATATGCCGGCAACACTTGTAATGGCGGCGTATCTCCTAAAGTTACGGGTATTAAATATAATGCGGGCGACATAAATTAAGCATTTTCAATCGGAATGCAAAGATATAAAAAGTTATCGGTTCCGCTTCGTGTTGCCGGTTATCACTCCGGAGCAAATAACTTTTTATATCTTTGTACCGGAGACAATTCCTTTTTTATGGTTTTTATACAATAAAGACCGCCGATTCTTGTTTTTATTGCAATCATTTTCCGGTTACCGAATGAAACAAACCTCGTTGTCATACCGCTTTAAACGAATCCGCACATTCATTCCTTATTTTATGGGAATCGTGGGGATGTTGTTTTTTTTCGGATGCAAGACGCCGAAATTGGCCGAAGCCGACCGTCGTTTCGGCATCGGCGAATACTACGAGGCTTCGCAAATGTACCGCAAAATCTATAATCGTACATCCCCGAAAAAAAGAGAATTGCGTGCCGAGCTGGCATTCAAAGTGGGCGAAAGCAACCGGCTTATCAACAACACGGCCAAAGCATCAGGCGGGTATCAAAACGCCATTCGTTATCATTATCCCGACAGCATCGTTTATTTACAAAGCGGAATGATGCAATTGAAGGCCGGAAGATACGGTGACGCCGCCAAATTATTCGACATTTACCTCGAAAATCATCCGAACAGCGAATTGGCCGTTCAAGGGAAAAAATCGACGGAAGTTGCGCCCGAATGGAAAAAGAAACCGTCCCGGTACGAAGTGAAACGCATGGATAAATTCAATTCCCGCAGAAGCGAATTCAGCCCGATGTTCGCGGGAAAAGATCAAGACCAGCTTTATCTCACGTCATCGCGGGAAGATGCAAAAGGAGAAAATAAAAGCGCTGTCACCGGATTGAAATTCAATGATTTTTTTCTGGTGAAAAAAGATGAAAAAGGCGCATGGCAATCACCGGAAGTTATTCAAGATAATATCAATTCGGAATTTGACGATGGTGTTTGTTCTTTCACGTCAGACGGGAACATCATGTACTTCACCCGTTGTCTGGTTAATCAGGAAAAGCCGCAATCCGCACAAATCTATACCTCATCCCGTTCGGGAGCCAAATGGAGCGATCCTCAAAAACTCAAAATTTTCAGGGATACGACATGGGTGGTTGCACATCCGTCTATTTCGCCCGACGGCAAATATTTGTATTTCTGTTCCGACATCGGGAACGGATACGGCGGAAAAGACATTTGGAGAGCCGAAATGGAAGACGGTATTGTTGTCGCCGTCGAAAATCCGGGACCGGAAATCAATACCGAAGGGGATGAAATGTTTCCGTATATCCGGGAAAACGGAGAATTGTATTTTGCTTCCAACGGACATCCGGGCATGGGCGGACTGGACATTTTTAAAGCCGTGCAAGACGAAAACGGAAAATGGACTGTCCGGAATATGCGTCCGCCGATCAATTCAAGTGCCGATGATTTCGGCATAACGTTTGAAACCGGAAAAGAAAAAGAAAAAGGATTTTTCAGTTCCAACCGTGGAGATGCACGCGGAAGTGATCACATTTACAGTTTCGAACTGCCTTCTCTGACCGTCGAGGTCGAAGGCTGGGTGGTGGACAAAGACGATGAACCGATTCCGGATGCCACCATTCGCGTGGTGGGCGATAACGGCTCCATTTACCGAACGATGTCCCGCAAAGATGGTCGATACCGGATCACGCTCGAACGCGGCACCGATTATGTGATGATGGCTTCCTGCATCGGGTATATGAACGGCCATCAAAAGTTATCGACCTCGAGCGAAGAAAAGAACCAATCTTACCCGGCCGATTTCATTTTAGCCTCCATTTCCAAACCGGTGCTTATCGAAAATATTTTCTACGATTTTGATAAAGCGACATTACGTCCTGAATCGAAAACGGCTTTGGACGAATTGATCAAGTTATTGAACGACAATCCGCACGTTACGATCGAATTGGGTGCACACACCGATTTGAAAGGATCGGAACAATACAACCTGAACTTGTCCGACCGCCGTGCCAAATCGGTGGTGGATTATCTGATCAAAGGCGGAATCGATCCCGAACGGTTAACCTCCCGCGGATACGGAAAATCCGAACCCAAAGTCGTCAACAAAAAATTGGCGGAACAATATAACTTCCTGCACGAAGGCGATGTGCTCACCGAAAGCTTTATCCTGAACCTTACTCCGGAACAACAGGAAATTGCCAATCAGATCAATCGTCGAACCGAATTCAGGGTACTGAAGACCACCTACAAATTATTTTAAGCAAACACGCACATTCTCAAAAAAAATGTGTAATTTTACAGCCTTGTTTTGAAAAAAACGGCTGAACCCCTTTGTTTCAAGGGGTTATGTTATTATATTTAACGAATTTTAATTTGATGATTGACATTTTTTATTCTATCTGTTGTGTTGTATATGAAAAACCGACTGTTAATTATCAATGGTCAAAGGTCAATTTATGAAGCAGTATATTGATTTACTCCGGAGAGTAATGACAGAAGGCATAAAAAAAGAAGATCGTACAGGGACAGGAACCATCAGCATTTTCGGACATCAAATGCGGTTTGATGCGGAGGAAGGATTTCCTGTTTTGACCACCAAAAAATTACATTTAAAGTCTATTATATACGAATTGCTTTGGTTTCTTAACGGAGATACCAATGTGAAATATTTGCAGGAGCACGGTGTCCGTATCTGGAATGAATGGGCCGACGAAAACGGTGACTTGGGACATATTTACGGTTATCAGTGGCGTTCGTGGCCGACTTATGACGGAAAATTCATCGATCAAATCTCCGAAGTGGTCAACACCATAAAAAACAATCCCGATTCCCGCCGAATCATTGTAAGCGCATGGAATGTGAGCGATTTGAAAAATATGAATCTCCCCCCTTGCCATGTTTTCTTTCAGTTTTATGTTGCCGACGGACGATTGAGTCTGCAACTTTACCAGCGAAGCGCCGACATTTTTTTGGGCGTGCCGTTCAATATTGCTTCTTACGCTTTGTTATTGAAAATGATGGCGCAAGTGACCGGACTGAAGGCCGGCGATTTTATTCATACGTTCGGGGATGCTCACATCTATCTGAATCATTTGGAGCAGGTTCAAATTCAACTGTCACGGGAGCCGAGAAAACTTCCGGAAATGAAGATTAATCCATCCGTTAAAAGTATATTTGATTTTAAATTCGAAGATTTCGAATTAATCGGTTATGACCCGTATCCCCACATCAAGGGAAATGTAGCCGTATAAACGACGGCTTTGTGACTATGACCTGTAAAACGCGGCAGCGTTTGCCTTATTAATTTTGAATGTGAACTTTTTTAAATTATGTATTATGCAAAAAATATCTATCATCGTAGCTGCAGATGAACATAATGCCATCGGAAAGAATAAGCAATTGCTTTGGCATCTGCCTTACGATTTGAAGAATTTTAAACAATTGACTACCGGTCATGCCGTTGTCATGGGAAGAAGAACTTTTGAATCGTTACCGTCGGGAGCATTACCCAATCGGAAAAATATTGTTTTGACAAGTGTTCCCGAAACCATTATCGAAGATGCATTGGCCTGCTCTTCCATACAAGATGCCATCGCCCTTTGCAATAAAGAAGATGAAATTTTCATGATCGGCGGCGCTTTGGTCTACAAACAAGCGATTCCCATTGCTCAAACATTATACTTGACACGGGTTCACCATGTTTTTGAGGAAGCCGATACTTTTTTCCCGGAAATCGATTTCGACAAATGGGACGAAATTTTCAAGGAAGACCATCCTGCCGACGGCAAACATGTTTATCCGTATACGTTTCACACCTACACAAGAAAATAAAACGGATTGTAATCATAAAAATACGGGTTATCCCGCAAGGCCTATAACCCGTATTTTGTATGTTAATATCTTATCCGCTGTATTTACCGGTTTAAATAATCTGTGATCTCTCCGCTGATCTGCATCAATGAAATTTCACACAATTTCGTATTGTATTGATCCTCCAACAACCGGTCTTCCGCATCCAACAATCCGGTCTGGGCTTCTCTCAATTCAATTCCCGAAAGATCTCCCAACTTATACCGTTCAATGGCTATTTCATAATTATCTTTTGCCGTCGCCAGATTTTCTTTCTCGAGATTCGTCAACTCCATATTGTTTTTGTAAGCCATCCACATGTTGGATAATTGAGCTTTCAACGACAACTCCAGTTGTTTGTATTGCAATTCTTTATTTTCAATCTGCAAGCGGGCATTTTTTTGTTCTCTTCGCCGATTGAACCCGTCGAAAATATTGAATCCCAACGTCAGTCCGTAATTTAAACCGATGGTCTGTTGTTTGTCGTAGCTTCCCGTTCCGTAGGTATTCAACGTATATCCGTATCCGGCATTGAATTTCAGGTAAGGATAATTACGGGATTTAACCGCCTTGTAATCCAATTCGCTCACCCGCTTTTCTTTTTCTGATAACAACAATGACGAATTAGACTGCAATGTTTTCTCCCATATTATTTGTTCCTGCAAAAACGGATTAAATTCAATTAAAGAATCGGATACAACGACCGGACGGGCAACATCATCCAACGCCATCAGTTGATTCAAACGGATGCGTGAGGTATGCATGATTTCGTATTGTTTGATCAGATTGGAACTGTCTGCGTTAAAATCGACACGGGCCTGCTGCAAATCCAAACGGGACATCGAACCGATAGAATATCGCGCTTCCACAATCCGCAATCGCTCTTTGGACAGCAACACGGCATATTTGAGGTTTCCCAAGCGAAGTTTTTGTCTGACATAATTGTAATATTCGGCCGAAAGCCCGGCAATAAAATCTTCGATGGTCAAGCGCGTGTTAAGTTCTCCCATTTGTCGAAATTCTTTCAACCTTTTGTAGTTCGTCTGAATCTGAAAGCCGTCGAAAATAGTCCACCCCAAACTTATTCCCGCATTGGCCGTCTGATTGAATACATTATTATAATCGGTTGTTCCTCCGTCAACCATATTTTGCTTCACGTTGTTGTTGCTTCCCGAATATCCGGCACTCAGGTCGATCACGGGAAGATACCCGGCATTTCCCATGGTAGCGTTGTTATCGGCAATTTGTTGCTCGTTCCGGATCATCCGGATATCGTAATTCTGTTCCAATCCTATTTCCAGACAACGCTTCAAGGTATAAAATTCTTGAGCATTTACCGCAACCGGACAAAATAAGGCAATCATCAATAATTTCTTTTTCATCATATCAGGGAAATTAACACACGGAATATACCACGTATACGGATAATCACGGTATGATTTTAATTTTTCGCTTTGTTTTTTCTGTCTGTGGAAATATAGGAATACATGGCCGGAACGATAAACATGGTCAAAAATGTCGAAATAATCATCCCGCCGATAACTGCAATCCCCATGGCAATACGTCCGTTTGCTCCTTCGGCGCTCGCAAAAGCCAACGGCAACGTTCCCAAAACGGTTGCAAAACTTGTCATCAAAATCGGACGCAACCGCTGCACGGAAGCGCCGCGTATTGCCTCGTCTTTATCCAGTCCCGATTCTTGGCGTTGGTTGGCAAATTCAACAATCAAAATTCCGTTTTTGGCCACCAGCCCGATCAACATAATGATTCCGATCTGACTGAATATGTTCATCGTGACATTCGAAAAGAACATGAAAATCAATGCCCCGGAAATTGCCAACGGCACCGAAAGCATAATCACGAAGGGATCTTTAAAACTTTCGAACTGTGCCGACAGAATCAAAAAGATCAATACCAATGCCAACCCGAATGCAAATAACAAACTGGACGAACTTTCCTGAAAGTCTTTCGATTCGCCCGCCAATGCCGTTCGAAATGTTTCATCCAACGTTTCTTTGGCAATCCGGTCCATTTCGGCAAGCCCCTCTCCCATGGTCACTCCTTTGGCCAATCCCGAAGTCACGGTTGCCGAATTGAAACGATTGTAACGATACAGCCGCGGAGGTGCGACTCCTTCCGTCAAATTCACCAGATTATCCAATTGAATCATATTTCCGTCCGTACTGCTTTTTACATAAATGGATTTCAAATCCACCGGAGTATTCCGTTGTTGCCGGTTGATTTCCGCCAATATTTGATATTGTTTTCCGTTCATATAAAAATACCCCATCCGTTGACCACTGAGTGCATATTGCAACGTTTGCCCGATGTCGCGGGTACTTACGCCCAACAAACTCGCCTTATCCCGGTCGATTTGTACTCTGGTTTCCGGTTTGGTAAATTTGAGATCCACATCCGCCATTTGAAATTTGGGATTGTCGTACACTTTTTGCATGAAAAGGGGAATAAACTCCTGCAATTTATCCAGATTCGGCGCCTGCAAAACATATTGGATCGGCATGCTCGCCCGTCTTCCCCCGAAAGTCGATTGTTGCTGAACAAACGCACGCGCTTCCGTCTGACCGCGCACGGCATCGGAAAGCTCGTCGGCGATTTCCATTTGGCTGCGGATGCGATCTTTGATGTCGGGCAACATCAAACGGACAAATCCGCGGTCGGAACGAATCATCGTCAAATTAATCAATCGTTCGGGAGCCACGGAATCGGCGATGTCCGAAATTTTATCGGTATAATCACGGTAAAATTCATACGTGGAACCTTCCGGAACTCTTGTATTGATCGTAATTTGGGATCGGTCTTCCAGCGGCGCCATTTCAGAGGGAATATTTTTCCACAACACCACGATAATTCCGATCGTGGCAAGCATGACGGGGAAAATGATAAACCGGTGCGACAAAAAATAATTCAATGATTTGGCGTAATATTTGTTCATTCCTACAAAAACAGGCTCGGTTTTGGTGTAAAACCAAGATTGTTTTTCCTGCTTTTTCAACAATTTGGTCGCCAACATCGGCGTAAAGGTCAAAGCCGCGAAAGCCGAAATCAACACCGAACCCGAAATCACAATACTAAATTCACGAAACAATCGTCCGGTCATTCCCTGCAAAAACACAATCGGAAAAAACACGGCAACCAAGGTAATCGTAGTGGAAACCACCGCAAAAAAAATCTCTTTGGAGCCTTCGATTCCCGCTTCTTTCGGTGACATTCCTTTTTCTATCCGCACATAAATATTTTCGGTGACGACAATGGCATCGTCCACCACCAAACCCACAGCCAACACAACCGCCAACATCGACAGCACATTGATGGAAAAACCGGCGACATACATGATGAAAAACGCCCCGATCAATGAAACCGGAATAACGATACACGGAACCAAGGTTACCCGCCAATCCCTCAAAAACAGGAAAATAATCAATACCACCAGCAAAAAGGCGATGTACACCGTTTCTTTTACTTCTCCGATGGAAGCCCGGATAAATTTGGTATTGTCGAATGCTATGTCTAAATAAACATCTTGAGGCAAATCTTTTTTCATCCGCTCCAACCGAAACATCACCTCATCGGAAATATCGATTTGATTGGCTCCCGGCTGCGGAATAACCACAACGCCCACCGTCGGGATCCCGTTCTGACGCATGATGCTCCGTTGATCTTCCGGCCCCAGCTCCGCCGTTCCGATGTCTCTGAACCGCACCATGTTATTATCGCTTTCATTGATGATCAGATTGTTAAATTCTTCCGGTGTTTTCATCAATCCCGACGTTCTGACCGTCAATTCGACTTTATCGCCTTCGATGCTTCCCGACGGCAGTTCGACATTTTCTTTGTCGATGGCGTTTTTCACGTCCAAAGGAGTCACCCCATATCCGGCCATCTTTACCGGATCCAGCCATAAACGCATCGAATAACGTTTTTCACCCCAAATACTCACGGAACTTACATTCGGAATGGTTTGAAGTTGTTCTTTCACCGTCAAATCGGCAATTTCACTGAGTTCCAACAAAGAACGTTTGTCGCTCATCACCGTAACCTGTATGATCGGATTCGCGTCGGCATCTGCTTTTGAAACAGTGGGCGGATCGCAATCTTTCGGCAGATAACGCTGCGCACGGGATACTTTATCTCTCACGTCGTTGGCTGCCGTTTCCAAATCCACGCCCAACTCAAATTCGACCGTGATGTTACAGGAACCCTGACTGCTTGAGCTGATTAATGAACGAATACCGGGAATTCCGTTGATATTTTGCTCCAACGGTTCAGTGACCTGATTTTCGATGATATCCGCATTGGCTCCCGGATAGGAAACGCTTACCGAGATAATCGGATTATCCACATTCGGATATTCCCGTACTCCCAAAAAAGTATATCCGATAACTCCGAACAAAAGAATTATCAAAACAAAAACAGTCGATAAAACCGGACGTTTTATGCTCAATTCCGAAATATTCACCGGTGTAATTTTTAAAATCAGGAATCAAGAGCCGAAAATCGAGACACCCAAGTCTCAATTCTATACTCTTGATTTTTAATTAATAACATGATCAATAATAACAGACATTCCGTCGCGTAACTGCATGACTCCGGTAGTGATCAAGGTGTCGCCGGGTTGAATGCCTTGAAGAACCTGAACTTTTGATTCAGTCCGCATTCCTTTGGTCAAAATGATTTGCCGGGCCTTTCCGCCTTTATATAAATAAGCGATGTCCCGTCCCATTTCAGCCACAATGGCTTGGGAAGGAACAGTCAGTGCGTTTTTGAGTTCTTGTAATTTGATTTCGACGGATGCGGTACGTCCGGGCTTTAATTTACCGTCCCGGTTCGGATAAATCGCCCGCGTTTTCAATGTCCGCGTCTTCAGGTCTAAAGTCGATTCAACGGCATAAATGGATGCTTGATAGATATTTAAATCTCCTTCCACTTTAAACGATAAATTTGTTCCTTGGGCAACTTGTCCGGCTTGTTTTTCGTTAATCGAAAATTCCAATTTCAAGGGAATGATTTTTGTCTCTTTGGCAATCATCGTACCGGGAGAAGCATACGTTCCTTCACTGACTTGCCGTAAGCCGATCACCCCGTCAAAAGGTGCCCTCAACTCTGTTTGTGCAATTCGGGCTTTGACCGATTCAATGTCGGCGTTTAATTTTTCCAATTCGGTCGTCACTTGTTCGTAAGCTTCCAAGCTCACCGCATCTTTTTCCAACAAGGATTTTTGACGGAAAACGCGGTCTTTGGCCAACGGGATCTGAGCGTTCAGTTTATTTAACTCGGCCTGTAGCGGACTGTCATTGACTTTGGCCAATAACGCCCCTTTTTTTACGGTTGAACCTTCTTTGAAATAAATATGGGTGATCTTTCCCGATGTTTCAAACGATAAATTCACTTCTTCATCCGGAATCATTGTTCCGGTGGTTCGATAGATATCATTCAAATTTTCATACTTAATAATTTGAACATTGACATTTAAAGGACGATTCCGATTACTCTCTTTCTGCCCGGATGCAGCGCTTTTTTCCGGTTCGGTTTTTTGAGAAAAAAATTGTTTTTTGATTGTCGGATAGACAGCCATTCCGATGACAAACAATACAATAGCAGAAATGAGGATTATTTTGGTCTTTTTAGTCATAGAATTTTATTTTCCCCCTATAGCAAATATACGGATTCAAATTGAATTTGACTATCATTTAAAGGTCGGGTTTAATCCATAAAAATATTTTTAACATATTTTCAAGATTAGTGATACTTCATGCCGTATCAATCCATGATAGTGACGTAAAAAGTATGCGATTACAAAAGACATATAATCAATCAGTCAGTATTGAATTAACTACTATTTACAATTCTCTTAGCAGCTCGGATTAGTTATATTTACAAATCCTTATTCCTTTATTTTCAATCATTTAATAAGGGAATAAAGGAGAATAGAAAGTTGTCTCTTTGCTACTAAAGGATGATAATAAAGTTAAATCATTAATCTCCGGCAAATTAGAATAGCATACTTTTTACGTCACCACCATATATTTTAAAGTCTTTATCTCCACTTTGTACAAATGCATCATTGCCTTTCAATTGATTGTTTATCAAATTGATATTCCCTTTTTCATCCACCTCGTAAATATTTCCGTCCTTACCCTGAATGGTCGCCGGCATTTCGTCCGTTTCTGCTTTGTGTTCGTTGCCGTCGCTGTTGGTCAGGATAAAGGTATATTTGTCGTTTTCGCCCTTGACAAAGGTATAATCTTTCCCTTCGGCGATCTCGTCCGCCATGCCGTCTTCTTTCACCGGCTTGGCTTTGAAATCGGGATTAATCGTGAAGTCGACCGTATATTGTGCCCGTTCTTCTCCACTGCGACTGTCGCCGGTGCCTTTGCCGCCGATAAGCAATATCAGACTGTTTTTCTATGTCAAAGGACTCTTTTTGTAAATTACAAAAGAGTCAAAAAAAATTCTGATTTTTCTTG
>JGI24699J35502_11134035_pt1 | contig 25887 bp, 20 predicted proteins | sample TergutMp193P4_FD_35502 | JGI IMG/M metagenome (IMG submission 35502)
CTTCGCTATATTCTCCGTCTTTTTGTCCGGCTTCGTTGTAGTAACTCGTTTCGATGAAGTCTCCGGTAGTGCTGCTCACATAGCGAACTTGCTTACCGACTTGTTTGCCGTGTACATAATTTAATTCCGATTTCGGCTTGCCGGTTTCCAAATCGTATTTTTTCTCTACGCCGTGTTGTTTACCGTTTTCATCAAAGTTCCGTTCCATTTCCACTTTACCGTCAGAGAAATAAGTGAAACGTTTCACCACATTTCCGTTTTTATATTCTTCCGTCGGCTTGAGAGAACCGTCTTCTTTTCGAGCTTCCCAGACTCCTTCTTTTTTCCAATTAAGATATTTACCTTTCACCTTGACTATCCCGTTTTCGTATATTTCCGAATAGTCGCCGTCTAATACGCCGTTTTTGTAATATTTGGTTTCCGTATAAGCATCCGGATAACCGTTGTTAATGATTGCAAACGATTTGCCGTCCGCTTTACCGTTTTTGTAAATCGTTTCGGCAATCACTTTTCCCGTTTCGTCGTATCTGCGCTCGCGTCCTTCATCAATCCCCTCTTTCATTCCCTTTTCGTACACTAATTTTCCGTCTTGCGAATAAGAGTAAACCATTCCGTCGGCTTTTCCGTTTTTGACCGTAGCTTTATCCTTAATCGTTTTCCCATCGCCGTAATAAGTGATTTTTTCCCCGTTAAGATAGCCTTTGGAATAATTCGTTACCTCCGACAAGGTATTATACTTGTAATATTCCCACTTGCCGTCGGCATAGCCGTTGTCGAAGCCGGCATCAATATATTCGGTAGTGTAGCCCGTAATAATGCGAACCCTCCCGTCAACCGGTTTTTCGTCTTTCCGTTCACGGGCAAACAAACGTCCGTCACCTAAATTAATCATCTCGATGTCGTTGATTTTCAGTTCCTGCGCTTGAATAGAAAATGCAATCAGAAAAAGCAGGGTAATTGTAAAAAGATATTTCATGGTTTATATTGGAATAAACGTTTTAGTCTTATTTCAATTACAAAAGTAGGTAATATTTGTGAAATTCTCATGAAAAATGAAAACAATGAAGCGGATAATCCGGAATTTTTTGTAAGTTTGTCCTTTCGATAAAGATATACATTAATTATAAATTAAAAATAAATCAGTATGAGAAAAATACGAGCAGCTATCGTGGGGTACGGCAATATCGGGAAGTATGTATTGGAAGCGATTGAAGCTTCTCCAGATTTTGAAGTTGCCGGTATAGTCCGGAGAAATCCGACCGATAAACCGAAGGAAATAGCGCATTTGGAAGTCGTGGACTCCATTCAAAAACTGAAAGATGTTCAAGTAGCCGTTTTATGTACTCCTACCCGGAGCGTTGAAAAATATGCCAAAGAAATATTGGCGTTAGGAATTAATACGGTGGATAGTTATGATATTCACGGCGGTATTGTAGAACTTCGTCGGGAATTGGATGCGACTGCAAAAGCCGGGAAAGCCGTAGCTGTAATTTCGGCCGGATGGGATCCGGGAAGCGATTCGATTGTCCGGGCTTTGATGGAAGCTATTGTTCCCAAAGGAGTGACTTACACTAATTTCGGTCCGGGCATGAGTATGGGGCATACAGTGGCCGTAAAAGCTATAGAAGGGGTAAAAGCCGCTCTTTCGATGACTATTCCGACCGGTACGGGCGTCCATCGTCGGATGGTTTATATCGAAGTAAAAGAAGGATATGACTTTAAAAAAATAGCTGCCGCCATTAAAGCCGATGATTACTTTGCGCACGATGACACGCATGTGATGCAAGTGGAATGTGTGGATGATTTGATAGATATGGGGCATGGAGTGAATCTGATTCGGAAAGGAGTATCGGGTAAAACTCAAAATCAACGGATGGAGTTTAATATGCAGATAAACAACCCGGCATTGACGGCGCAGGTGTTGATAGCCGTTGCTCGTGCAAGTTTCAAACAACAGCCGGGCGCTTACACCATGATTGAATTGCCCGTCATTGATATGATTTACGGAGAGAAAGAATCGCTTATTCGAAAATTAGTATAAATCGGAACAAAAGCTCCCTGTCATTGCGGGCGTAGCGTAGCGAAGACCTGCAATTCACATAATTACCCTGTATATGAACCTGTTGCGTAAGTCTGGAGAGATTAGTTACACAGAGTGTCTATCTTCTTATTTTTTAAGAGAATGTGTTTTCCGTTAGCGAGGGTGGCAGCAAAAATATAAGTTTCTCCGCCCTCGTTTATTTTCAGCTTCTTTCGAAGTTCGGCTGCCGAAAGCGGAAAATTACGAACGGCAAGGGAAACTTTATCCGTTTCGCGCAGGAAATCTTTCAACTCTTTTTTGTTGAAAGAAGTACAGGCTTCGATTTGAAAAACTCGTCCGGGAAAATCGGGAATAAATTGATCGGAAGTATAAAGATGAGTGTCCAGATGAAATTTCCGGAGGGGATAAAGTTCTGTCAATCCTTTGTAAAATCCCGCTTTTAAAAGCGAAGCATTCGGTTCGTAAAGATAGCGCCCCGGTTCGGAAGTATAATCAATCCGCCTTGCTTTTTCTTGCGATTGCAAAAAGGATATTCCGAGCTGATTCCCTTTCTTACTTAAATTCACGCAAGTGATTAAAGCTTCCGAAGCGAAATTCTTTTTAAGCAGGAAAAGCAGTTCTTTGCATTCGTTTTCAAGGCTTACGACATGCACTTCGGCTACGTTCTTTAATTGCTTCAAAGCCAGTGAAATATCGAGCATCGGCGAAAGTTTGACTAAAATGGTTTCGGCTTTTTCGAGAAGTAAATCTTGTATTTTCAACAAATCGGGTTCCGAATCCTCAATGGTAAACACTTTTTTCCCGGAAACGGAACGTCGTCCCGGATCCATAAAAATGGTATCAACGGGCGGCATTTTTTTCAAATAATCGGTTGCATCCGCAGAAATAATTCGGGAGGAAGTTAATCCTAAAATCTTGAAATTAAATGCTGCAATCTCGCATAATTCTTTTTGCTTTTCTACGTAGCACGTCTCTTGAAATTTGCCGGAAATGAAAGCAAAGTCCACCCCGAAACCGCCGGTTAAATCAACGAAGGAAGTTCCGGAAAGCAATCCGGCTTTGTAGCGAGCGGTTTGTTCCGATGAACACTGCTCCAACGCAAGGTGCGGAGGATAAACGATTGCGTCGCATCGAAACCACGTCGGAATTTTATTTTCGGCCGATTGTCGCCCTTCGATTTGAGTTAAAGCCCAAGGAATATCTATATCCGAACCCGTGAAGGATGAAGTTTGAAGCGCTAATTTGCGAACATCGTCAAACCGGTGATCCGAAACGAATTTTCGAGAGGCTTCATTTCGCATCTTCAATGTTGATTCGTTCGGCGACCACTTTTTTCTCTTTGAAAAAAAGCGAAGCCATTGTCGCGAATTTCAATTCCGATTCGGTTGTATAAAAGCGACAGGCAGCATTTTTCGAACATCGGGTTTCCATTTCGGGGTGACGATGCAAATAATTTTCCAGACTTTTCGCTACCAACTTGCCTTGCGATACTAATTTGATTGATTTCGGTAAGAAGGCGTAAATTTTCTTTTTTAATAAAGGATAATGGGTACAAGCCGGAACGATTGTGTCAATCAGAGGATCTTTTGCAAGAATATTATTGATATGCTGTTGGACAAAATAATCGGCTCCCGGTTTATCGTATTCGTTGTTTTCAACCAGAGGAACCCACATCGGACAGGCCTCGCTTTCGACGATAAAGTCGGGATATAGTTTTTTAATTTCGATCGGATATGAACCGGAGGATACGGTACCGGACGTACCTAAAATTCCTATGTGGCGGGTATGCGTTATTTGTCCGATATTTTCAACGGTCGGGCGAATGACGCCTAACACTCTGCGTTGAGGGTCAAGTTGCGGAAGGTCTTTTTGTTGGATTGTTCGCAAAGCTTTTGCCGAAGCGGTGTTGCAGGCAATAATAATCAAAGGACAGTTTTGTTTGAATAGCCATTTGACGGCTTGGAGCGTAAATTCATAAACGATTTCGAAGGAACGATTTCCATATGGAGTGCGGGCATTATCGCCTAAATACACATAATCATATTCCGGCAGTCGTTTGCGTATTTTTTCCAATATGGTAAGACCGCCGTACCCGGAATCGAAAATACCGATGGGAGCGTTCATGTGAGTGTCGGACGAATAACGAGTGACGAGTAATCGGTAATGTACTTGTCGCCCGTCACTTGTTACTCGTTACTTCTTTATTGTATTCCTAATTTTCGCTTTATCAGCGGCGTTGCATCCGTAGCGGTGGCCGAAATATAAGAAAAAGCTTGTGAGTTGGCAATGTAAAGGAAATTGCTTTCTTTACCTACGTCATCAATTGCTTTTTGCAATTTAGTTTGAATAGGAACCGATAATGATTGTTGCAATTCGTCTTGCTTTTGAGCGGCATATTGTTGAAAATTGTCGGCGCGCTGACGTATTTCTTCAATTTCTTGCTCTCTGCGAAGTTTGATGCTTTCGTTAAGCGAATCCCGTTGAGCGACATAGTCGGACACTTTCTTGGCATATTCATCCGATAACACTTTTAATTCCGCTTGAAATTCGGAGTCAGACTTTTTTAACGAATCTTGCATTTGCTTGTATTCAGGCATAGCCATGACTACATCAAAATAATTCACATAAGCAATTTTTTGAGTTTCCTGAGCAAATCCGATTACAGGAAACATCACAAGAGCAAATAGTACAATTTTTTTAAACATAAGTTATCAAATTATTAAGTTTATATTAAAATAGAGGACAAAGATACGCAATTATTTTGAATATCCGAGTTTTGTTAAGACATCGCTGCTGATATCAATTTTCGGGGTAGCATAAATAATGCTCATAGCGGAAGCTCGGTCAATAACCAAAGCATATCCTTGTTTTTCCGAGATTTCTTTGATTGCATTGTAAATTTCATCTTGAATCGGACGAACCAAACTTTCCCGTTTTTTATACAATTCTCCGTCCGTACCAAAGTACTTCCGTTTCAAGTCTTGCGCTTCTTGTTCTTTTGCGACGATTTGCGCTTCTTTCTTGGTTTTCATTTCCGCAGAGAGGAAAACCAAATCGGCTTGATACGTTTTATAAAGATTTTGCGCTTCTTGTTGTACGCTTTCTACTTCAGCCTGCCATTTTTTGGAAATTGAATTCAGTTGTTCATTTGCCATTTCGTATGCCGGAATATTTTTCAGAATGTATTCCATATCAATCAAAGCGTATTTCTGCGCTTGTGCTCCTATTGCTCCGAGAGTCAACAGAAAAGCCAATACCATCATTTTTTTCATAAATTCTTTCTCATAAAAATAGTTAATATTCTGTTGCTTATTACATTTATCAGTCATTAAAATTCTTGTCCCAATATGAAATGGAATTGACCTTTTGAAATGTCGGATCCCGGAGTCGGGCGATCGAATCCGTATCCCCAGTCAATCCCCATCAATCCGATCATCGGTAAGAAAATGCGAGCGCCGAATCCGGCCGATCGTTTCAAATCGAACGGGTTAAATGTTGGTATATCATGCCACGCATTTCCCGCTTCCAAGAATGTCAGTATATAGATGGTGGAAGTCTGCTCAAGCATCAGCGGATAGCGAAGTTCGAGAGAGAGACGCGAATAAGCGTAGCCTTCATAGCCATACGGCGTCAATGACCCGTTTTCATATCCTCGTAATCCGATCGTTTCCGTAGCATACAGGTTAGAGTATCCGGTCATGCCGTCGCCTCCTACATAAAAGGTTTCGAACGGCGTCCGTTTATTGCGATTATACGAACCCAAAAATCCGTATTCCACCCGACTCATTAAGACCGGCGTGCGTTTCACAACTTCCGGATTTGCCAAAGGAATAAAGATTTTACTTTTGAATTTCCATTTATGAAATTCGATCCATTCGTATTTTCTCGGATCATCCGAACTCATGGAAGCGTAATCCCTGTTATCAAACAAAGAATAAGGAGGCGTAAAATTAACGGAAGCCGTGAATTGTGATCCGGATCGGGTATAGATCGGATTATTGGTGGAATTTCGCGACAACGTTAAACCTATCGAAAGGCTGTTTGCATTTCCGTTACTGATCGGGAAATAACCGCCCCAATTCTTCAGCATGTATCGTTGATAAGAAAGATCAATCATGAAATTAAACAAATAATCCGGCCATGAAAGTCTTTTTCCATATCCGGCCGAGATTCCGAATATTTTCATGGATTTATTTTCATCATAAGCATAAGAGCCGCCGCCGTAATCCCCGTATCCGCCGTATCCGCCATAATCGCTGTAATAATAAGGATTATAATAATTGTTGTAATAACGCGAATCCAGTTGAGTGGTTATCATGTAATAGGTGCTGAGTTGGAAGGTATTGGGGCGTTTTCCGCCAAACCACGGATCAAGAAACGAAATACTGTAGGATTGATAATATCTTCCGTTGGTTTGTCCGCTTAAAGTTAAAGTTTGCCCTTCGCCCTGCGGAATAATTCCTTTATAGGTTTTCGGATGCACCAAATTGTTGAAAGAGAAATTGGAAAATTTCAGACTCATTCGTCCGATTACACCGGTCTGCCCCCATCCGGCCGAAAATTCCACTTGATCGTTTGCCTTGGAGGTCAGCCCATAGGTAAGATCAACGGTTCCGGTTTCTTCATCGGGAACAGGTATCGGTTTGATGTTTTCCGGATCAAAATGCCCCATTTGGGCAAGTTCGCGCATAGAATTCATAATCGCTTCTTTGCTGAACAATTGACCGGGCTTAGTCAGCAATTCCCTACGAATAATATCTTCATATACCCGGTCGTTTCCGGTAATGATTACCCGCCGGATCGTTGCCTGCGTTCCTTCGGAAATGCGAATTTCTAAATCAACCGAATCATTTTCGAGGTAAGTTTCTACCGGTTGCATGTAAGAAAAAATGTAGCCGTTATTGTAATAAAGATTAGAAACCGCATCTTCGTCATTATGTAAACGGTCCTCTAATTTTTTCTTGTTATACACGTCTTTGGGTTGCATGTTCAATATGTAATCCAACATCGTAGAGGAATATAATGTATTTCCTACCCAATTGATATTACGAATGTGATATTTATCTCCTTCCACTAAATTGATATAAATGGAAACGTGTTTATCATCAATTGGCGCTACGCTGTCCGAAGTAATTTCCGCATCGCGATACCCTTTTTCGTTGTATTTATCAATAATATTCTCTAAATCCTTTGCATATTCATCCCGAACGAATTTTTTAGTCTTGAACACTTTGTGGATACTTAACTTGGGATGCTTTCTTAAACTGAATCCTTCGTTGGTTTTTTTCATTGCCATTTTTAATTCATAATCCGACAAGTTTTCGTTTCCGTTGATAGTGATTTCTTTGATTTTAATTTTTTCATTTTTATCCACCGTGATGTCGAGAATAGCTTTCCCTTCATTGGCTAAATCGTCGGATTGGCGAATGCTTATCTCTGCATTGCTGAATCCTTTTTCATCAAAATAATCTTTAATTCGTTTTCGTATCCGATTAATAATATTCGGGGTAATCTGCGAACCTTTGGCTACGCCGATTTTTGCCTCGATATCTTCCCGTTCACTCTTTTTTATTCCATGATAATTGATTGTAGAAATCGTCGGAGTGGGTTTCAGCTGAATTTCTATCCATACGCTGTCGGCGGTTTGTTTAGTCGCCAGTATGGATACATCGGAAAACAATCCGTGTTTCCAAAACTTGTTCAAGGCCGACGTAAATGCGTCGCCCGGAACGGTTACCTTTTGCCCGACCGCTAAGCCGGAAATGCCGATCAATACATAATCTTCATATCCGTAATTTTCCACTCCGGATATTTTGATTTCGGCTATCGTGTATAATTTATTATTGTTGAGCGAATAAGATATAACCGGAAGCTCTTCGTCAATTTTGTCTTTGGGAGGAGAAACGGATATTGTATCCGAAACTTTATTGTCATTCGCCGTATTAATATCTGTCAGAATACCGTTATCCTGCGCTTTTCCGAAGATCGTAACGAGAGCCGCAAGGCAAAAGAATAGCGTTTTTTTATACATAGATTGTTTGGAATGCATTCATTTAATTTTTTAGCTGTAATTGTTCCCCGGTTTTTCCGAATCGTCTTTCTCTCTGTTGATAATCCGCAATGGCTTCATACAGGTTTTCTTCCCGAAAATCAGGCCAGTAAGTATCGGTAAAGTAAAGTTCGGCATATGCTGATTGCCACAACAAGTAATTGCTGATTCGCTGTTCTCCGCCGGTTCGAATAAGCAAATCCGGATCGGGTGTGCCGTATGTAGCCAAATGTTTAGTAATTGTTTCTTCATTAATCTCTTCAATACTCAGCGATCCGTTTTTCACTTCGGCGGAAATTTTTTTCATCGCTTCCGTTATTTCCCATCGCGAAGAATAGCTGATCGCCAGCGTCAGATTCAAGCCGGTATTCATACCGGTTTTCCGAATTGTATTCATTAAGTTTTCGTAAGTTGCCGGCGGTAAGCGGTCAATATCTCCGATCGCTTTCAAGCGAACATTGTTGGTCATCAAATCTTCCCATTCATTTTGAATAGCCGTAATCATCAAGGCCATCAAAGCGTCAACTTCTTCTTGGGGGCGATTCCAGTTTTCGGTCGAAAAAGTGTATAGGGTTAAGTAATCAATACCTAATCGTCCCGCCGCTTCCGATACTTTTCTGACGGAAACAACGCCTTCTTTATGTCCCATAAACCGATCCATTCCGTTTTTTTTAGCCCATCGTCCGTTACCATCCATAATAACGGCAATGTGTTTCGGAAGTCGTTCTAAATCAATACTTTCTTTTAATGACATCTTACTCGTTTGTGCATTTTCTGTTATTTGGGCCGAAATCCCAAGTAACAGAGAACATCAATGTGTTATACCAATCTTTATTTTTAAATAAACCGCTTTGGACTCCATACGGATTGTCCAACTTGAATCCTTCCTTATTCGGAACATCAAAGCTGTCGCTAAACAGTTTTTGCACTGCATATTCCACGCCCAGATTAATCCGGTTTCTGATTTTGTATTTTACGCCTAATCCTAACGACAAATATACGCTTCCGAACGTTTGATTTTTTCCCGGAGCTATCGTTATTCCTAATCCCGTCAATAAATAAGGCGCTATTTTACTTGTATTCAAATAAGCAAACTTATCGCTGTACGGCAAAAAATTAAATTCGATCTGCCCGCCCCATCTGAAAAAATTACGCGAAAACGACGTTTCGCCGTCGTAGGGGAATACATTGTCGGTATTTTTCGTATCGCCTGTTATTCTACCCATCATCAAATCGGTTTTTAAGGCCCAACGAAAATTGAAATTACGCCGGAAAACCACACCGCCTGCCGGATTAAAACCCCGTAGCAAACCGCTTTGATTGGCGTCGCCCAGATACATTGACGTACCGACCATTCCTCCGATTTCGTACTTATATTCCTGTGCAGCCGCTGTTGCGCAGGTAAAGCAAAAAAGCATTATTGCAAATGCCCTATATAAGGAATATTTTTTCGAAGCATATTTCATGTAACATTCTGTTTCTTTAATGAAAAAACGCTAAAAATGCTTCAAAAGTATATCCTTAATGCTCAAATTCCATTTTATTCAAAAAGCCTTTCCAAACATCGGGTAAAACAGTCGTTTGTTTTCCTCCGATGATATAGAAATATTTGTTGTCTTTATCCGTAACTAAAGAAGCGTTACTGCGTAAGGGATAATCTTCTGGCGCCAAACATTTTTCCGGTCTTGTCTTCCACGTAACTCCTCCGTCGGTCGAATAATAAATATCTTTGTTATAGATATCGTCCGCTTTGCCGTTTATCAACCAAAATTCATTGTTGTAATAAAAAATATTGGCGCCTTCCAACGGCGGAAAAACGCCGGTATTGCCGGTTAATTTTGCCCAATAGCGTCCGTTTTCCGTTGACCAAACGGCATTTTGTACGGTTCCGTTCAATGAAACTCCTCCGAAAACGGTGATTCGTGAGGTGTACATTAATTGATAGCAATAATTTGAAAAACCGGATACGGGAAAATCATCCGGAATAGGAGTGGAATCGTATTCCCAGTCAATGAAATCTTCGGTAAAAGCGAATGTATATATTCCATTGGTTTCAATAATTAAACTCAATCCTTCCGGTTGTTTGGAGTCGGCATTCAAGTAACCCAAAATACTTTTTATTTTTATCGAAGCCGGTTTATCCGGCTTTATCCATTGATCGTCTGTCAAGTTGTCGCGAACATATAAATCGCCGTCTTCCGTATAAGCAAACAAGCGGTTTCCGATACTTTGAATTTCTCGAATAACCGCATTTTCGGGAAGTCCCGAAACGCCTTCCGGCGTCCAATTCACTGCATCCGTCGAACTGTTCAGTTGAATTTGATTATCAATTCGGGAATAGGTCAGAAAACGATTGTTAAACGAAACCGTTTTTGTATCTTCGGTTTGCAGAAAAGGCAGTTCGGAAGCTATACGGTAATATTGCATCGAATCCGGATCCACTTGATGAATATTTAATTGTACATTATATTGTTTTACTGTTTTCCCGTCTAAAGCAAAAGCTTTCAGCGTCAGCGGTTGGGAAATATCAATAGAGTCGCCCGATTTTACCCAAATCGAATCGCCGCCGGTAATGTTTAACACATTGTTGGTTACTCCGGCTCCGCTTGAATAAGTTACGATTACTTTATCTTTTATTTTCGTTAAATAAGCCATCGAATCGTAATTGTAAATGGAGCCGTTTCGTTGATCAATCGTGAAAACCACACTTGCCAATCCGGATACTGAATCGCTCGATAAGCCGAAACTTAGCAATTCCGCATCGGTTAAGGGAACTGTTTCTTCCGGGTTATCATTTCCCAAACAGGAAGCCATCAAGCTTACAAGTATGAAAAAACTAAGTAAATACAATCCGTTTTTTAGTATTGTTCTCATAAAATTGGTCTTCATTTAACCTACAAAAGTAGAAACATTTTTGACTTTAATCATCATGTTGCTTAATATTTATATTTTTTTAGGAGTTAGAGCCGTTCCTATAGTGGAAAAGTACGGAATTTTCACATTTTTGAACATTTTGCAGTATTCCCTTGGGAACCGGAGCGACAACGCCTTTCGTTAAAGGAAATGCTGCAACTTCAATTTGAACTTCATCCCACAGATTTTCGTTCAAGAACGATTGTAATAATTTGGCTCCGCCTTCAACCATAAGAGATTGAATATTACGATCATAAAGTGCGTAAATTTGTTGCCGAAGCGATTGCCTGCTGTCGGCCGTTATTTTTTTCGGATCGTTTCCTTTCCAATATCGGACATTTAATGCCGGTTTATCCAAACGTAAAGTTTGTGTCCCGACCATAATAGCCGATTCTTCGGCGCGCGTTTTGTGAACAAGCATTTGAGTGAAGTCATTCGAAAATTTTATCGGCTTTTTACCGTCGTTTTCTTCCCGCAATTGATCCATAAATCCATCCGACGATTGCGCCCATTTCAATATAATGTAGGGTCGGTGTTGAAGCGTGTAAATCAAAAAGCGTTTGTTTAATTCTCTGCATTCTTCCTCTAAAATACCGCAAATCACTTCAATTCCCGCTTCACGGAGGATTTTTATTCCTCTTCCCGAAACTTCCGGAAAAGGGTCTTCCTGCCCGACGACCACCCGGGGAATTTGTTTTTCGCGAATCAAATCAACACAAGGCGGCGTCTTTCCGTAATGCGAGCAGGGTTCCAGATTAACGTAAAGCGTCGAATTTTTCAAAAATTTTTCATCTTTCACGGAAGCAACGGCTTGCACTTCAGCATGAGGACCGCCGTATTTTCCGTGAAATCCTTCGCCGACGATTCGGTTATTGTGAACAATAACGGCGCCAACCATCGGATTCGGGGCTACGAATCCTCTTCCGTAAGTCGCCAATTGCAAGCATCGGCGCATATAAAGGAAACTGTTGTCATTTCGGTTCATTATAATTACCTTTGCATTATGAAGACTGCTTTTTGTTTCATCCGAGAACAATTACAAAATTTTTATTCCGATTCCGAAATCAAATCGCTCAGCCGTTTGATAGTGGAATCGGTTTGCAAACCGGACAAATCGTCCGTTTTGCGGCACAAAGATAAGCAATTATCTTTAAATGAATATTTTCGAGTGCAAGAGATTATTGAGGAACTGAAAAAATCTCGTCCCATTCAATATATTTTAGGTGAAACCGAATTTTACGGATTGAAATTCAAAGTCAATGAAAATGTTTTAATTCCGCGTCCGGAAACCGAAGAATTAGTTGAACGGGTAATTTTGGAAGAAAAGCCGCAAGCCGGGTATAAATTATTAGATATCGGAACCGGAAGCGGATGTATTGCGATAACTTTGGCCAAACGTTTGCCCGAAACGGAAGTATTCGCTTTGGATATTTCGGATAAAGCTTTGGATGTCGCCCGGCAAAATGCAATTAACAATCAAGTCCGGGTGCATTTTTTTCAACACGACATTTTGAAAAACGAACCGCTTGCTTTTCCTTTTTCCTCGCTTACTTTTGATTGCATTATCAGTAATCCGCCTTACGTTACTTGGGAAGAAAAAGCGTCTATAGAAAAAAACGTATTGGATTATGAACCGCATCAAGCGCTTTTTGTTCCCCCGGACAACCCTTTGCTCTTTTACGAGCGGATTGCCGATTTTTCCCGTAATCGCTTGAAAGAAGGCGGTTCATTGTATTTGGAAACAAGTTCGCTCCACGGCCGGGCATCAGCAAAAGCGCTTGAAGAAAAGCAATTTCGCTCGGTAAAATTATTAAAAGATATATCCGGAAATGATCGAATCATTATTGCAAAATTATGAACAAATTAAGTTATGAACAAGCGTTGCGCCGCTTGGCCGCTTATTGCAGTCGCGCCGAACGATGCGAGTGGGATATTCGCCGGAAAACGGATGCGTGGGAAATTTCGTCCGAACAGCAAACCATGATCATTCAACAACTCCAAAAAGAACAATTTCTGGATGAAGAACGCTATTGCAAAGCTTTCGTCAATGATAAAGCGAAATACAATCGTTGGGGAATCAACAAAATCCGATTTGAACTCAAGAAAAGGCAAATTCCCGAATCCTTGATTCGAGAAGCATTGAAAAATCTCGATCCGGAAGAAAACCGCGAGCGACTTCGGGTATTGATTGAACGGAAAAAGAAGTCGGTCAAGGGGAAAAACGATTGGGACATTCGTCAAAAACTCCTGCGATTTGCGACAGGTCGGGGATTCTCGCAAGGGGATATCGAGTCGGTTTTGGGGGCAAGCGAAGATTGAAAATTAATAAATTTCCAAACAACTTTTTTTGGGATTATCAATAAAAGAAGCAATAATAGAAGAATTAAGTATAATATGTTCTGCGATTTCGGCGGTACTCAGGTTTCCCGTACGAAGCCAAACTGTTTTGGGCGGAAAATTCCAAACAAGGGACAAGTCGAAAAAATCAGCATCGAAAGTTACAATGGTAAAACCGTTTTGCTTTGCGAACTGCCAAATTTCAGCGTCGTTATGATTATTCAAACCAACAGACTTTACATGTAGGCAATCGGCGAAATCGGGAGATAACATACGTATAATTCGGAACGAAATATTTTGGTCAAAAAGCAATTTCATGTGTTCAAACGTATTGCAGCATACGTTCACGTTGGGATGCAAAGGCAAGGCAGGCAAGAATATCCTGCAATGTCAGTTCCGGAAAATCGGCAATGATTTCGTCGTAAGACATGCCAGCCGACAGCCAACCCAACACATCATAAACCGTAATACGAGTTTCTCGCACGCAAGGTTTTCCAAAGCGTTTTTCGGGATTGATTCTGATAATGTTATTAAAAGCGTTCATATCCGGTTTCCTTTTTAAGGTATCTGTTGCAAAGATACAAAAATAATCGCACTTACTAAAAACCGGTGAATTGTTTTTACCTTTGGCATGAAAATTGACCAAAAAAATAAAACAGATTTGATAAATAAGTACCGAATGGATGATAATATTATAACGTCGCCGATGGAAATCATAATTGAGAATAAACCGATTGATCCGGAGGAATTGAAGAAGGAACAAGCAATCCTTCCCTTGAAGAACATGATGTTTCTTCCGGGGATACCTACTCCGGTTAATGTCGGGCGTTCAAAGTCATTGAAATTAATTCAAGAAATTCATAAACGAGACGGAATCATTGGCGTTTTCTGCCAAAAAGACGCAAACGAAAATGATCCGGATTTCGCTGATTTATTTCCGGTGGGCGTTTTGGTGCGTGTACTTAACTTAATGCAAGAAAACGAAGAAAATACCACCGTTTTACTGATGGGGATAAATCGTATTCACTTAGAAGAAATTACGATTAAAGAACCTTATCTGAAAGGAAAATTCACCGTGCTATCCGACGTTTATCCGGCCAAATCGGACAAAGAATTGAAAGAACAGTTGAAAACGGTCAAGGATACGACGCTCAGAATGCTTTCCGAAAAGATGGGTTTACCCGAATTTGTACTCGATTCGCTTCGTAAATCAAAAGATCAGACTTACTTGATTAATCTCGCTTTTTCGACCGTAGAGGCGACGCCCGAGCAAAAGCAGGAGGTCATTGCTACCGATGACATGAAAGAACGATTAAATAAGCTTTTATCCTTATTGGATCATGAGGTGCAACTATTGGAAATTAAAGCTTCGATTCGACGGAAAACGCAGGTGGATATTGACCAGCAACAGCGTGAATATTTCTTGCAGCAGGAAATGAAAAATATTCAAGAAGCTTTGGGCGGAAATATTCAAGATATTGAAATCAAAGAAATTAAAGAAAAGGCAGGGAAAATTAACTTTACTCCGGAGCAACGGCAATTGTTTGAAAAAGAATTGCAAAAATTAGAACGCTTGCATCCGCATTCGCCGGATTATTCAACACAAATGTCGTATATTCAAACGCTTATTGCTCTTCCATGGAACAGTTATACCAAAGATAATTTCAATCTGGTTCGAGCGAGAAAAATCTTGAATAAAGATCATTTCGGAATGGAAAAAGTGAAAGAGCGGATTATTGAGCACTTGGCGGTTTTGAAATTAAAAGGTGATATGAAATCGCCGATTATTTGCTTGTACGGTCCTCCGGGAGTCGGCAAAACTTCATTGGGAAAATCCGTTGCGGAAGCTTTGAACCGCAAATACGTTCGAATGTCGCTGGGCGGTTTACATGATGAAGCCGAAATACGCGGACATCGGCGAACGTATATCGGCGCGATGCCGGGACGTATCATGCACAGTATCCAAAAAGCCGGTTCTTCAAATCCGGTCATCATATTGGATGAAATTGATAAAATAGGACAGGATTATAAAGGAGATCCAGCCGCCGCTTTGTTGGAAGTGCTTGATCCGGAACAGAATTTTGCTTTTCACGATAATTATTTAGACATTGATTTCGATTTGTCGAAAGTTCTTTTTATCGCAACGGCGAACGCTTTAAATATGGTTTCTCAACCCTTGCTGGATCGGATGGAGTTGATTGAAATCAGCGGATACATTTTGGAAGAAAAAGTAGAAATCGCTCAACGGCATTTGGTTCCCAACCAATTGGAAGTACACGGCATTCCCAAAGAAAAATTCGATATTTCCAAAAAAGCCATTGAAGCGATCATTGAATCCTATACTCGAGAATCCGGTGTGAGAGAGCTAAATAAAAAGATAGCCAAGATCATGCGAAAAATCGCGCGGGCGATCGCTGAAAAGAAAGACTATCCCAATCGGTTGGAAGTAAAAGATTTATATGAATATTTAGGAACTGTTGAATATACAAAAGACAGATACAGTGGCAATGAATATGCCGGAGTGGTAACCGGTTTAGCTTGGACAGCCGTCGGCGGAGAAATTCTTTTTATCGAAACCAGTTTAAGCAAAGGCAAAGGTTCAAAATTAACGCTGACGGGAAATCTGGGAGATGTCATGAAAGAGTCTGCCGTTTTGGCATTAGAATATATCAAAGCGCATGCTTCACTTTTTGCCATACCGGAAGATGTTTTTGAAACTTGGAACGTTCATATCCATGTTCCGGAAGGAGCCATTCCCAAAGACGGTCCAAGCGCCGGAATTACGATGACAACTTCTTTGGTTTCCGCTTTTACACAACGAAAAGTAAAAGCCAATCTGGCCATGACCGGGGAAATGACGCTTCGCGGAAAAGTATTGCCGGTGGGCGGTATTAAAGAAAAAATCTTAGCCGCTAAACGGGCGGGAATTAAAGAAATTATTTTAAGTAAAGAAAACAAAAAACATATTGATGAAATCAATGCTTTATATTTGAAGGGACTGCAATTCCATTACGTTGACGATATTCAAGAAGCGCTTGCGATTGCTTTATTAAACGAAAAAGTGGAAAATCCGATAGAAATCAAATAAGTCGGGTTACAGCGTATTAATGAATTTTCGTTGTCGCTCGAAAAAGCGGATCCGTTCGGTTACGTTGCCATGGGAAATAAGCGTAGAGGTTCGTTTCAAAAAATTCAACCAATTCTTCATATTTTGAAAAACAACCTCGTCGAAAGAATAAGAGTCGCTGAAAGTGAAAGTCCGCATCATCGTTAATTTATAGTTAGTTGCATCAATGTAATTATAGTTGGCGTCAAAATGCACATTGGCTAAAAAAATATCCACTCTATTGCCGGAATCGAAACGACCGTTTGTGGCATATCGCTCCAAGTCGTTTAACAATAAATGTAAATCCTCTTTTAACAGGGAAACGTCTTCTTTGGTAATCAGCCGGACATCGAAGAAAAAGCGAATATCATTCACAAAATATTCGATGAATCGTCGGTCGAGAATATAAACGGATTTGGGAGAATCTTGGACGCCTTCGACGAAATTCCGGTTGAGGTGGTTTAAACGTTCCGATGCATTGGTTTCCGCGTATGATTTTACTTTTTTCGGATCTCCGAATTGATGCGACCATTTGAATAATTGGAATTTGTAGATATATTGATACGAGACGCAAAGCGACGACGGGATAATAGAGCCTATCGCGCCCGATTCCGAATCCGGGTCATCCTTCAAACGGTGAATACTTGAAGAAAATGATTCTAATTTCTTATAATCACTCTCCTGCGGCTCCAGAAATTCAATCATTAACACTGTCATCTGTCGGGTAACCGGAGAAATATTTTCGGCAATACTATCTAAGGAAAACCCCAAGTAAATAGCAATCGTATAAACTTCTTGAAAGGAAAAGGGGACAGAACCCCTCAGCCGACGATAAACTGCTTCTTTTTCTATTCCAAGCAATTCAGCTAATACATCCGCTAATTTTCCTCGTTGAGGGATTCTGTTCTGAAGCGCATCTGTTAAATTTTTGAATAAAAAATCTTTCTTCATACAATTCCTTGAGCCATCATCGCTCTTGCCACTTTCATGAACCCGGCAATATTGGCTCCCTTTACATAATTAATGTATCCGTCCCGTTGCTTTCCGTAAATAACGCATTGTTCATGAATGGCGTTCATGATTTGATGCAATTTGGCATCTACTTCAGCTTCCGTCCATTGAATATGCATTGCATTCTGAGTCATTTCCAAACCGGACGTTGCCACGCCGCCTGCATTGACGGCTTTTCCCGGTCCGAACATCACTTCTTTTTCAATAAACAAGTCAACCGCTTCAGCCGTACAACCCATATTCGAGATTTCAGCGACGCAGGTAACTCCGTTTTTAATAAGCATTTGAGCGTCATCTTTATTTAATTCGTTCTGAATGGCGCAAGGAAGTGCAATATCCGCTTTCTGTTGCCACGGTCGTTTACCCGGGTAAAACTCAACGCCGTATTTTTTTGCGTAAGGCGCTACAATGTCTTCTCCCGATGCTCGAAGTTCCAGCATGTAATCAACTTTCTCCCCGGAAATACCGTTCGGATCATAAACGTAGCCGTCCGGACCGGAAATAGTAATTACTTTTGCTCCTAATTGGCTGGCTTTTAAAGCGGCTCCCCAAGCGACGTTTCCAAAACCGGAGATAGCTACCGTTTTATCTTTGATGCTTAAGCCTTTTTCTTTTAACATATTCACTACGAAATAAATACCACCGAATCCGGTTGCTTCGGGACGAATCAGCGATCCGCCGAAATCCAAGCCTTTTCCGGTAAAAGTTCCGGTATTTTCGCGCGCCAATTTTTTGTACATGCCGTACATGTATCCGATTTCTCTGGCTCCGACGCCTATATCGCCTGCCGGAACATCGGTGTCCGGGCCGAGATGTCGCCACAGTTCAAGCATGAACGCTTGACTGAAGCGCATTACTTCAGCATTGGATTTGCCTCGAATACTGAAATCCGACCCGCCTTTGGCGCCGCCCATCGGCAAAGTCGTCAATGAATTTTTAAACGTCTGTTCAAATCCGAGAAATTTAAGCGACGATAACGTTACGGAAGAGTGAAATCGAACCCCGCCTTTGTAGGGACCGATTGCATTGTTAAATTGTACTCGATATCCCAGATTCACTTGTACATTTCCTTTGTCGTCCACCCAGGGAACTTTAAAGGTAAAAATACGATCCGGCTCTACGAGTCGTTCAATGATAAGCGCTTTTTCAAACTCAGGGTGTTCATTATAAATGTCTTCGATAGAAAGAAGCACTTCTTTGACAGCCTGCAAATATTCCGATTCACCCGGATGCTTGGCTTCAAGAGATTGTAAAATACTTTCTGTTTTCATAGAAATAAATGTTACATTAAATGTTTATATATAAAAATCACTAATTTTGTATTTTAATTAAACTACAAAAGTACAAATAGATAAAATTAAAAACAAGTAAATGGGACGTTTAGTTGATATGAATCGCTTGGTGTTGAAAGATACGTCTTTTGCCAATTTATTTAATAAAAGAATATTCAACATCTTACTAATTGCTACCAAATATGATGCATTCATGTTGGAAGACGACGGTAGAATTGACGAACAGATATTTAATGAATATACATCTCTCAGTTTGAGTTCTCCTCCGAGTTTTATCAAAGCTTCTACCGAAGAGGAAGCCTTGGTGGAAATGGCTCAAAGTAATATTAACTTGGTAATTTGTATGCCGAATATGGATGAAAAAAACATTTTTTCCACGGCTAATCGGATTAAATTGTTATATCCAGAAATTCCCATTGTTGTTTTAACGCCGTTTTCACGCGAAGTAACCAAACGAATGCAACAAGAAGATTTGAGTTCGATTGATTATGTTTTCAGTTGGTTGGGAAATTCAGACCTCCTTGTGGCAATCATTAAGTTGATAGAAGATAAAATGAATGCGGACGATGACGTGGCATCGGTCGGCGTGCAAACGATTTTGTTGGTAGAGGATTCCGTAAGGTTCTATTCTTCCGCTTTGCCGCATTTGTATAAATTTCTCTTGGAGCAATCCAAAGAGTTTTCGAAAGAAGCTTTGAATGCGCATCAACAAATGCTTCGCAAAAGAGGACGACCAAAAGTGCTGTTGGCGCGATCGTATGAAGAAGCCGAATCGCTGTACCATAAATACAAAAATAACATGTTGGGAATTATCTGCGATATGAGTTTTGAGCGGGAAGGCGAGAAAGATAAGCGTGCCGGTTACAAATTCGGTTGCATGGTGCGAAATGTTGATCGTTTTGTCCCGATTATTTTCGATTCTTCGGAAGTATCGAACAAACAGTATGCCGATGAATTAAATTGCAGCTTTATTGATAAAAATTCGAAAACGTTTCCTCAGGATTTACGAAAAGAAATTATGAATAATTTCGGTTTCGGCGATTTTATTATCATTAATCCTCAAACAAAGGAAGAGGTCGCGCGTATCACATCGTTGAATGACTTGCAAAGAAAAATATTTTCCATTCCCGATGAATCTTTGGTTTATCACCTTTCACGCAATCATTTCTCCCGGTTCTTTTACTCCCGCGCCATTTTTCCTATCGCTGAATTTTTAAAAGATGTTGACGTCTCGGAATATGAAGATATGAACGAAGCGCGTCAAGTCATTTATGAAGCCATCATTAAATATCGGAAAATGAAAAATTTGGGAGTTGTAGCCGTTTTCCGGAGAGACCGTTTTGACGAATATTCCAATATTGCGCGGATCGGAGAAAATTCTTTGGGAGGGAAAGGTCGCGGCTTGGCTTTTATGGGACAAATGATCAAACGTCATTCCGATGAATTAATGAAAAAATTTCCCGGCGCTACGATTCAGATTCCCAAAACCGTAGTACTTTGTACGGATATTTTTGACGAATTTATGGAAACGAATAATTTATATTCGATTGCCTTGCAGGATATTTCGGACGAAGAAGTCTTGAGATATTTTATTCGTGCCGGTCTTCCCAAGCGTTTGATTGAAGATATTATTGCATTCTTCGAAGTCGTTAAAACACCGATCGCCATCCGATCATCGAGTTTATTGGAAGATTCCCATTATCAACCGTTCGCCGGAATTTATAATACCTACATGGTACCCCAAGCAGATGATCCTTACGAAATGCTCGAGCGGATTGGAAACGCGATAAAAGGAGTGTATGCTTCGGTATTTTTCAAAGACAGTAAAGCCTATATGGCAGCCACCCGAAATCTGATTGATCAAGAAAAAATGGCAATTGTTCTTCAAGAAGTCGTGGGACAAGTTTACGACGACCGATGTTATCCTAATTTTTCCGGCGTGGCTCGCTCTCTGAATTTCTATCCGATAGGCAACGAAAAGCCGGAAGACGGAATCGCTTCCGTTGCATTAGGCTTGGGAAAATACATTGTGGACGGAAATCGCGCCCTTCGTTTTTCGCCGCGTCATCCGCACAGTATTCTTCAGACGAGTACTTTGGATTTTGCTTTAAGAGAAACGCAAACCCAATTTTATGCTTTAAACCTGCAACCGGTGCAGTCGGACCGATTCTCGGCGGACGATACTTTTAATCTTTTAAAATTACCGGTGAAAGAAGCCGAAAAAGACGGAACGCTGCAATACATAGCTTCTACGTATGACCCGCAAGATCAAGTTTTATTGGAAGGTTATTATCCGGGGCCCGGTCGTAAAGTAATCAGTTTTTCGGGCATTTTGCAACACGATATTTTTCCTTTATCGTCTATTCTTACTACCATTTTAAAAATGGGTCAGGAAGAAATGGGGCGACCGGTAGAGATTGAGTTTGCGGTCAATCTGGAAAAAGCGGATGCCGGAAAAGTTCAAGGTAATTTTTTTCTGTTACAATTACGTCCGGTAGTAGATAATAAATCAATGATGGAAGAAGATCTGCGTTTGGTTCGTAAAGAGGATTGTTTGTTGCAATCGCTTCATGCTTTGGGACACGGAATAATCAACGACGTGTATGATTTTATCTATGTTAAAACCGAAAAATTCAATGCTTCCAACAATCCGATGGTTGCCGCCGAAGTCGGAAAAATGAACGAAAAAATGGTTGCCGAAGGGAAGGGTTATATTTTGGTAGGCCCGGGTCGCTGGGGTTCCGCCGATCCGTGGTTAGGCATTCCGGTCAAATGGCCGCATATTTCCAATGCACGACTCATTGTCGAGTCCGGATTGAAAAATTACAGAATAGAACCCAGCCAAGGGACTCATTTTTTTCAGAACCTTACGTCGTTCGGAGTCGGTTATTTTACCATCAATTCCTACATCGAAGGAGAAGGCGTATTTGATGAAGATTTTCTTCACGCGCAACCGGCAATAAGCGAAACCGAATTTTTACGTCATGTTCGTTTTGCAAATCCGCTCAGTATAAAAATGGACGGGAAAAAAGGCATCGGCGTGGTTTTGAAGCCGGAATGAACGTGTTTTGCGATAAGCGCGTATCACGACATCGCTGCAAACGCCCTTGTCTGCGGGTATATCGCCGTTGAGGTAAGAGATTCGGAAATAACTCGGATCGTAATTCTGCAAAAGTACAATAATTAACCGAAATTTCAGTTTAAAAAGTATAAACAGGGATGAATGAATAAGCCGATTGCTTTTTTCTTATGTTTGTTCCTCCTGTTTCTTTCTTGTAAGACGGCAAAACTGAGCGATGCGGTGGCAAAGGAAGGAAGAGGAGAATATTATGCTGCCGCCCAAACGTATCGGAAAGTATATTCCAAAACTTCGCCGAAAAAAACATGGTTGAGGGGAAGCATTGCTTTTCACATGGCCGAATGTTATCGCGAAATCGGAAATGCGCAACGGGCGTTAGGCGCTTATAATAATTCCATCCGGTACCGATATCCCGACAGCTCTTCCGTTTTACACTCGGCGCAAATGTTGCATAAATTAGGAAAATACGGCGATGCAATCAAACTATATAACGCTTTTCTGGATAGCGTTCCCGACAATATAACGGCAAAGAACGGAATTACAGGTTGCGACTCCGCCGTTTTTTGGAAGAAAAATCCTACTTTATATGTCGTGAAGAAAATGGATAAATTTAATTCGCGGGACGGGGAATTTTCACCCATGCTCAGCGGTGAAAAATACGATCAACTTATTTTCACATCTTCGAGAAAAGAAGCGACCGGCGATGAAAAAAGCGCTATTACCGGTTTGAAAAACAATGATTTTTTTTTAGCAAAGCAAGATGAAAAAGGCCAATGGATGAAACCGGTCAAAATGGATAGTACGCTCAACACAGAGTTCGACGAAGGATGTTGTACTTTTTCCGGTGACGGGGCAACATTGTATTACACCTATTGCGCCGAAGAAGAAGGAATCCCCAAGACAGCCGAAATCCGTAAATCGTCGCGTTCCGGAGCGGCATGGAGCGCCGGCGAACGGATGGATATTTTCAGAGATACGTTAACTATGGCCGCTCATCCTGCGGTGGGAGCGGACGGTTATCTGTATTTTGTTTCGGATGCCAAAGGAGGTTACGGCGGTAAAGATATTTGGCGCATCCTTCTTGCTGAAGCCACCGTGACGCGACCGGAAAATTTAGGCCCGGAAATCAATACTCCGGGCGATGAAATGTTTCCTTACATGCGGGAAGACGGAACTTTGTATTTTTCTTCCGACGGTCATCCCGGAATGGGCGGACTTGATATTTTCAAAGCGGTACAAACCGTTGACGGAAAATGGAAAATCGAAAATATGAAATCGCCGGTGAACAGCATGGCCGATGATTTCGGAGTTACTTTCGAGGGTCTGAAAGAAAAGGGATTTTTCAGCAGTAACCGGAACGATTCACGGGGTTCCGATCATATCTATTCGTTTGAACGTCCGGGCGTTCAAGTTTTTGTTGAAGGCTGGGTATTGGACAAAGAAGAAGAAGTCATTGATAATGCAGTGGTTCGAATGGTTGGGAAAGACGGGTCGGATAAACGAATCTTTACCCGTAACGACGGAACTTATACGGCGGAACTTGTTCGAGGCATGGAATATGTCATGTTGGGGAGCGCTCCGGATTATCTGAATCAGAAGCAAACCTTGTCGGTACCCGATGAAGAAAAAAGCGAAACGTTTTATGTTGATTTCTATTTGGCGCCCATCTCTAAACCGGTATTAATCGAAAATATTTTTTATGATTTCGATAAAGCAACGCTTCGACCGGAGTCGAAAAAAGCCTTAGATGAGCTGATTGCTTTACTGAATGATAATCCGAATGTGACCATAGAATTATTGGCGCATACCGATCGTAAAGGGTCGGATGCATATAATATGGATTTATCGCAACGGAGAGCACAATCGGTTGTGGACTATCTGATTAAAGGAGGAATCGAGAAAGATCGTTTAACGGCGGTCGGTTACGGCAAATCGGAACCGAAAGAAGTTACGAAGAATTTGGCAAAGCAATACGAATTTCTTCCGGAAGGCCAAAAATTGGATGTGGAATTTATAGAGACGCTTTCCCCTAAAGAACAGGAAATTGCCGATCAAATCAATCGGAGAACCGAATTTAAGGTTTTACGAACCGATTATCGTTTGTATTAATGTGAAAATTTTTAACGCTTAAACAGAAGAATTAAATAAAAAAAACGTTAACTTTGTAAATTACCAAAATAATGGATATTATGAGAGATAATTATTGTGTTATTATGGGCGGCGGAATCGGAAGCCGTTTCTGGCCTTTCAGTCGGGAAAACCGTCCTAAACAATTCCTTGATTTTTTCGGCGTCGGCCGCTCGTTGATTCAACAAACATTCGATCGCTTCAATCAAGTGATTCCCACCGAGAATATTTATATCGCAACGAACAAAAATTACGCTGCGCTGGTGAAAGAACAATTACCGGAGATAACCGATAGTCAAATATTGTTGGAACCTACGCGAAGGAATACGGCGCCTTGCATTGCTTACGCAGCCTATCGCATACAGGCGCTCAATCCGAATGCCAATATTGCGGTTACTCCCGCCGATCACTTGATTCTGCACGAGCAGAATTTTCTCATGAACATTCAGAAAGGACTGAATTTTGTAGCAAAGTTTCCTTCTTTGTTGACTTTGGGCGTAAGACCCAATCGCCCGGAAACCGGTTACGGTTATATTCAAACGGAAGAAGGCGGAACGGATAATATTCAAAAAGTGAAAGCGTTTACGGAAAAACCCGATTATGAATTGGCTAAAGTGTTTTTTGAAAGCGGCGAGTTCTTCTGGAATTCGGGTATTTTCATCTGGAACGTACAAACCATCTTAGACGCTTTTCGGATGTATCTTCCGGAGATTGCCAATCGTTTGGATCAAGGCTTAGACCTGTATAATACGCCCGGCGAAGCGGCATTTATTGAAGAACATTACCCGGTGTTTCAAAATATTTCCATTGATTACGGAATCATGGAAAAAGCAAACAATGTGTATATGCTGATGGCTGATTTCGGTTGGTCGGATTTGGGAACTTGGGGATCGTTGTACGACATTTCGGAAAAGGATGAAGACCAAAATGCCGTATTGAAATGCAAATCCTTATTTATTGAAAGCGAAAATAATCTGCTGACGCTTCCGGAAAAGAAATTAGCCGTTATTCAAGGACTTAATGATTATATCATTGCGGAGTCGGACGAAATTTTGCTTATCTGTAAAAAAGCGGACGAACAACGAATCAAACAATTTGTAGCCGACATTGCAATGAAGTACGGAGAAAAATATCTTTAAACGCGGAGGATACGGATTTAAATACAATCGTAAATAAATCCGTAACTTTCCATTTCTTTTTTGTCGTAAATATTTCGTCCGTCAATGATGATGGCGGTTTTCATGGTCTTCTTGAGTACGGCCCATGCCGGCAAACGAAATTCTTTCCATTCCGTAACAAGACATAAGGCGTCTGCATCTAACGCTGCATCATACATGTCGCGAGCATAGAATACGCAATCGCCCAATTGTCGTTTGGATTCTTCCATAGCTACCGGATCATATACTCTGACGATACAACCCGCTTGCAACAGCATCTTAATTAAAACGAGCGCCGGAGCTTCACGCATATCGTCGGTTTCGGGTTTAAATGCCAAACCCCAGACCGCAATGGTTTTCCCCTTCAAATCGCCGGCAAATAAAGTCTGTACTTTCCGGAATAAAATGGTTTTTTGATTTTCATTAACCGCTTCCACCGCTTGTAATACTTGCATATCATAACCGCTGCTTGAAGCCAGCTTGATTAATGCTTTGATATCTTTCGGGAAACACGATCCGCCGTAACCGCAACCCGGATACAAAAATTTACTGCCGATTCGAGAATCGGAACCGATTCCGCGCCGTACCATATTCACATCCGCTCCCACCAATCGGCAAAGGTTGGCAATATCGTTCATAAAAGAAATACGGGTGGCCAACATAGCGTTAGCCGCATACTTAATCATCTCTGCCGAAGGAATATCGGTATAAATCATCCGGTAGTTGTTTAATGTAAACGGCTTGTATAACCGATCCATCAATTCTTTGGCTTTCT
>JGI24699J35502_11134034_pt1 | contig 25804 bp, 18 predicted proteins | sample TergutMp193P4_FD_35502 | JGI IMG/M metagenome (IMG submission 35502)
ATCGGGGTGTTGAACTGCGTCAACCCCCGATTCGCGGCCCGCGGGGTCGGAGGATGGTTCGGTCCCTGGCTCGAAGTCTTGCTCGGACCCAGGTTCGGTCTCGGACTCGGGTTCGGTCCCGGGTTCAGATGTGGTCCTGGCCTCGGTCTTGTCGGCCCCGGTCACGGCGTCGTCGTGGCGGGACTTGGACCGTACCCTCAGGAAGGTACCGACGACGAACAGGACGGCCGCTGTTCCCACGACGACCCATCCCAGCCAGAAGGAGGAGTTGGCGTGCATCCGTACGGTCGAGGAGGAGTCCAGCGCGTACCCGTCTTGCGTTGTCACAGTGATGATGGCGTCCACGTCGCCGTCCCGGATCACCGTCGGTGACAAGACAAGTGACACCTTGTCGCCCGGCTGGATCGTTTGAACATCGGTTGTCGGGATGGTGAGGTTTCCAGGAGAGGACGGGATGGGCACGGTCAGGGTGGAGATGCGGATGCGCACCGGAACGTCCATGTTGTTGGCCACGGTCACAGGGAACGAGGCCGTACGCGAGGTCAGCGACACCTGAGAGGTGGCGATGAGACTGACTCCGCTCATGATATCGCTGATCCACTGGTTCACGCTGCCGCCGTACGCCATCGCGGGGTCGTCGCCCGCCCAGGATTGGGAGGCGAGCCGGGCTATCGCCGGGGCGGTGAGCGGGGATGATATCGCAGGATCCGCTATCAGGGAATCGTAGGTGGCCGCAGTCGTTTCGGCGTCGTGCAGCCGGTCCAGGGTCGCCGCGCTGAGCGTGCCGGCCGGGGTGCCGCGGGAAAGATCCGAGGCCCAGTCGTCGCTCACCTGGATGGAGCCCAGGAGGATGGGGGTCACCCAACCCGGGGTGGCCCAACTCGCGAGGGCCGCGTCGTCTTCGTTTGTGATCACCCGTATCGCGACAGGCTGGGCGGCGTCTTCGGCCAAGGCTCGTTGCTGCTGTTGGAGCGGGGTGTCGGTGTCCGGGCCCGGACCGCCGGGATAGGGGGTCGCCATGGTGTCGAGTACGACCCCGTGGGGGAGGTTGGCGCAGAGCCCCGCCTCGCCAAGGACAAAGTCAGGTTGTAAACCAGCGATGTACGACAGGAAGGCGTCATCGACTTGTCCATTGTCCGCCCGTACGACAAGAGGCAGATTCTGCAGGTTGTTCATCGGCAGATCAGGGGATTGACTAGCGGTTATGAGGTCCGTGCCCGTACTCGCCCCCAATGCCAGATCTGGATTTCCCCAGGGCAGGCGATATCCCTGGGTGTAGTTGAGGGTACGGAAAGATGCCAGCCAACTTGTCGCTATCGCGGTACCCGTGCCAGGGGTGGTGCCCGATCGCGACGCGGTGCCGGCCACTTCGTACCCCTGTGCCATGATGGAGACCTCGTCGATCAGAGCGGGGTCGACGACCCAGGAAACTCCGGGGGCACGAGCCAGGTCGAGGAGGGTGGCGAGCCGGTTCGCGAGCTCGTCGGCGAGATGGTCGTCGATGAAGATATCATCATGGAGGAGCGACGGCGCCGAGGTGAGCATGACCACGGTGGCCGTAAACGCAGACTGGTCATTTGCCAATGTCGCGAGGGTACGACCACGGCCGATGGTCACCGGGGACCCCCACGACACGCTCGACGCACGGACATGGACCCCCACGAGATAAACCCCGTCGGAGTTGATGCCCATCTGGTCCCAGGTGGCCGACACGGAAAAATCATAGGTGTCGCCGGGGGAGAAAGTGGCCGTGCCCGAACACATGACATTGACTGCGCCCGCGATACGATCCCCGGTGTCAGAGGTGGGATCCGCTGCGAGGGCCGTGTCCAATTTGTCCTGAGTCGTCAACGGGGTACGATCCCGCCACAACGCCGCTTGAGCGTTGTACACAGGGTCGGTGCCGGTGTTGGTGATCGTCCCCTCCAGCCTCACCCCGGTCTCATCCACAACGATCGAGGTGAATTGCACAGTCGCCTCGTACTGAGCGGCCTGCGCCACCGGAGCCATGGTGACCCCCCCCTGGGCGACAAGACAGCCGACAGCCGCATACAACACTATGCTTCCCAGGCGCCGGACAATCCTCATCACCCTGCCATCTTACTTGGGTACCTCACCTTAGTCTCGGTCCAAGTTTCCTCTGTGTCCAGATTTGTCCCCCACGTTTCAACCACTCGTGGCTCCCGGTGAGGCGCGCAAGCCTTTCGGGGAAAAGATCTCTTGTCAATCTTCGACACGCACCCCCAGGGGTTCGTACCCGCTGGAGCGGAGTGACATGTACGTCGCACGGTCCATGGTGGTGTCGTCGAAGATCATCATCGTCACGGATTTGCGCGAGACGTGGTGGAAACTCACGCGATGCAGGATCGAGCCGCGGAAACTAGTTTCAGCGAGATTGGCCAGGTTGAAGGTGACGTCGTTGAGGGCCAGTCCGTCGAAACAGGCTCCGCGAAGGTCGGATCCGGAGAAGTCGGCCCCCTCCATCACACAGTCATTGAAACGGGCATTGCGCAGGTCGGCGTACGTGGCCCGTGTGCCCTGGAAAGCCGCACCGACAAAGCAAACATTGCGCATGTCCGAGTACGACAGGGATGCGGCGCTCAGGTTCGTACGCTCGAACTGTGCGTTGCGCAAGGAGCAACTGTTGAGGTTGGCGCCCGTGAGGTCGGCGTGATCGAACCGGGAGTTGCGCAGGTCCGAGGCACGGAAGGAACTGCCCGTGAGCGTGGCGGAGGAGAAGTCCGAATTCCGCATGTCGCTGGCTGTGAAACTGCTTGTCGGAAGCGCTTGACCATGGAAATCGCTACCCCGCAGATCGGAGGCGGCGTAGTTCATTCTGCGGTTCGTCCTCTCGTCGACGCGCTGCATGCGTTCATTGGCACGTTGCATGCGCTCGTTGGCCCGCATGTTGGCGTGTTCCCAGCGCTCGCGAGTCCGGTCGTTCCACCGTCCGGCCCGTTTGAGCGCGTCCTCGGCCTGTTTGAGCGCCCAGTTGAGTTGGGTACGGGCGGAGTCCAGTCCCACACCGACCGCATCGGCCACATCAGTGGCCACGTCGTCATAGAGTTGCGACCAGCATGGAGGGTTCTGACTCCACTGTTCTCCGGGGGTGTCGCCCTGCGGTATCTGGTCCGCCGGGCCCTCCGGCTCGGGCGTCGATGCCTCCGATGTTGCCGATGTGTCCGACGAGGCGGTCGTCGTGTCGGCAGGGGCAGGATCCTGATCGGTCCTACCCTCGTCGAAGGTACGGTCCTGCTCGGCCAACTCGGCGATGGTGGAGGCGATATCACCGACCGAGGAGATCACCTGGGCGTACGCCACTTCGTCCGCGACTCCGTGCTCGGTCAAGTCATTGAGACGTTCGAGCAAGTCATGCCGTACTTCTATACGCAATTCCGAAACTGTGGGGCTGTCCTCGTACGGCCCGAAAACCTGGTCGAGGTAGTCGTCGATACGCCCCTGTACGTTGTTATCCATCATTGTCCTTTCATCTAGATCAGGAGATCCACGATCCTCTTGGTGTGTTCCCAATTGTTCTTGTTCGTTTGGTAGGTGGTCCGGCCGTGGTCGGTGATTCGGTAGTATTTGCGCCGTCCGCCTTGGGTTTCGTCGCCCCAGTACCATGCGATGTCGCCGTCTGCCTCCATCCTGCGCAGGGATGAGTACAGGGTCGCCTCCTTCAGTTCGAGTTCGCCGCCGGATCTTTCGCGGAGGAGCTTGACGATCTCGTACCCGTAATGGTCCGAGTCGAGCAGCACTTTGAGAATCATTGTGTCTGTGTTTCCGCGAAGCAGATCCGGGGAGATCATGGGTTCTGCCATGTCATATCCTCTCGTCCGTAATGGCTATATACGTACTCTACTCACACAGTACTATGTCTGTCAAGGTAATGGATCGTACGAGATGGGTACCCCCATTCGCGCCCCCTGATCGCCCAGCCCGGTGGTCCTCGCCCCCGCCAACCCCCCCACTATATGATCATGGGGCGGGAAATTAACGAATAATCGTCCCTAAACGTTAATTTCCCACCCCATGATGCCTTAGCCCGGATCCGCCGATTCATGCCTGCTGCGCGTCCCCATCCGGGCACGCTGGCCGCGTCTGCGACGCTCGGCAGGCGCCCAGCCTGCCTTCACGTCAGTCGTCTTGCCATCGCACCTGTCTGGTGCCGCTCACGACGGCAGCAATCGGTGGATCCGGGCTTAGTCGGGATGGGGACGGTGAGCGGGCGGCGATCGGTGGATCCGGGGTTGGCCGGGGGAGAATTGGCACGGTTTGGCATGTGACGTGATTGGGGCATTGCGATTCTTGCCAATTGGTCCTAATGTTCTGGAAGGTGAAGATTGGAGGTCATGTGACAATCATCGTCAGTGATGTGCGCAAGTCCGTCCATGGCGTCACCGTCTTAGACAAAACTAGTTTCATGGTGGCTGACGGGGAGTTTTTCGCCATCCTCGGGCCCAAAGATTCGGGGAAATCGACTGTGATCGGATGTCTCACGACCCTCATCCAACCCGATTCGGGCCTGGTCGAGATCAATGGGCGTACTCTCGGTGCCACGGAAGGACCTTCCACAGAGATCGGCGTGTTATTTGAGTCCATATTTCTCGACCTTGACTTGACAGTACGGGGGAACATTTCTTTCTATGCCGCCTTGCATGGGATCTCAGATGGCACACGATTGGAACAGTTGGCCACACGCCTGGATATTGCCGCGATACTCGACAAGCGCGTGAAACGATTGTCGTACGGCGAGCAGAGGCGGGTCGATCTGGCCCGGGCGCTCATCCACTCCCCGCAGGTGCTCCTGCTCGACGAGCCGGCCCAAGGACTCGATCCCCATTCTGCAGAAGTGGTCTGGACGACCATCCAAGAGGAGCAACAACAAGGTACAACAATCCTTATGGCAACAGAGGAGGCTGAAACTGCTGCGAGGGCCGATCGCGTGGGCATTCTCGTGGGAGGGAAGATCCTGGCCAGCGGTACCCCCGATTCCCTGGTCGCGGATTATTGCGAGCCCGTGCTCAACCTGTGGCTCACCGATCCCGAGGCTTGTCAGGCCGAACTTGCCGACGTTGGCATCGACATGCCCGACCCCGAACCGGACGGCCATGTGGCGTGGACGGTGAATTCGACACAGGCCCGCGATCTGATATCGTTGTTGTCAGACCAGGTCCGACGCTTCGAGTTCCGGAACGGGTCTCTAGACGAAGTGGTACGGGCGGTGGCTGAGAATCCGCCGACCCAGGTCAACAAGGTGGGGGAAACCGCCTTCGTGCCTCAGGAGGTTGACACAATGGCGACAAGAGCCGATGACGAAGATTGGGACGACAGGGTGATAGCCCCGGTGTGGGACGACGACGAGCCACAGGAGGAACTGCAGGGCGATGAATCCGAGATCCTGCCCAAGGCCGAGGATGATATCTCGGTTGACGAGTACGAATGGGAGTGGGAGGAAGAACCGGTCGCCCCCGCCCCGGCAGAAAAGCATTGGAAACCTGCGCAGGGTTTCGCGGCCACAGGCAGACGAGCCGACATTCACGCGGCACACGAGTCCGACGAATTCGCAGAACAAGAGGAGTATGACGATTTCGCCGGGCGCGGACACGCATCACGGATCGACGCCTATCCTTCTGAACTCGTTTCATATGATGAATCTGACGTACCCAGCGAACCAGACGAGCGAGATGAGTTGCCCGAACCGGACGAACTGGATGAACCGGCTGAGCTGTATGAGTCGGACGAGCTGTATGAGTCGGACGAGCTGGATGAACCGGATGAGCTGGCTGAGTCCGACGAGCCCGAGGACCAGGATTATCTCGAACAACTGAACGGCATCATTTGGGATGAGCGCAAGGTCCGGGAAGCCGATCAGCTGGACCGGCTCGCGGTCGTGTCGCACATGCTTGAGGACGCGGTTCTCACCGACCCGCTGCCTCCTTTCGACGAGAAATTCCCCATCGACCGCCTGCCGTTCGTGGCCCGGGAGATAGCGTCCCCCACACCCCGTCGTACCACATGGTACGAGGAAATCCGCCGGCCCATCAACGAGGAGATGGCCCAGCAGGCCAGGGTCAAACTCGCGGTTGAGAAGCGGTTGGAGGAAGCACGCCGACGCCGGGATGAAAACAAGGGGGATTCGTGATCGGCACCCTGATCGCACGTGATCTGGGAGTTTTCATCCGGAGCCGGGCATCCGTCATCTTCGCACTTTCACCTGTGGTTTTGTGTGTCGGGTTCCTGGTGTTTTTCCGCCAACAAACAATTACGCTCATCTCTGATGTCATCACCGGACCGAGCGCGTACGCCGCCACTGACGCCTGGATCTTCGCCTCGGTCGCCGTCTTGTCCGGTTTCTCCTCCTCGACGAGCGTGCTCATCGGCTTCCTGGAGGATCGGCGTTCGTCCAGGTTCTCCCTGCAACTGGCCTCGTCGGTGAAACCTGGCCAACTGGTGGCTGGGTACCTCCTGAGTTCAGTGATCGTGTCCATCGTGGTCAGCCTTGTCATCTCGGGGTTCGGCCAGGTGTACGCACTCCTTGTCAGACAACCTGTGATGTCGATCAATGAATGGTTGACGGTGATTGTGGCTGTGGTCCTCTCCTCGGTGATGTTCACCGGAGTCACTGCCATCGCCATGAGATTCGTGGGTTCACAAGGTGCTTTGGGTGCGTACTGTCTCATCATGGGTACGGTGGTGGGGATCGTGAGTTTCTCCTATGTCCTTCCGAGCTCCGATGTCACCGTGATCGCGGGATGTCTGCCGTTCCTGCAGGCCGCCACGCTCGTACGCCATCCGATGCTCACCCCGGTCCTCAACGGGTTGGACGCTGGGAGCGCGACTCAGGTGCTGGAAGCCCTGGGCGCGTCGGTCCATTTGGGCGCGGTCTGGTCCCAGCCGCTGACGATCGCGGTCCTGGCTCTGTGGTCAGTGATTGTGCTTGTCGTGGGGTCTTTGCTGCTCACTCAGTGCCTGAAGGACTGAGCCGGATCGTACCGGGCGCCGTCTTTTTGTTCATGTTGAAAACAGCTATCCTCCTGGCGCTGGCCAGTTCGAACCTCCACAGTTCCGCCTGCTCGCCGGGGGCGCCCGGCGCCTCACCGTACCGACGGATCAAACCCAGCTTGACCAGTTCCCACGCGAACCACGGATTCTTGGTCAGCGCCGGACCCACGAGGTTGGTCACCATCAAATGTGAACGCCTCGCCCCCTCCGCATCAGGCCTGTCAGCGTTGCCCAGCCCGTACACCACACGTGCGAAAGGCGTCTGCGCATGCCCAAGACGCAGATCCGTCATCCGGATCTGAATCCCTTGCAGCGCGCAATCCAACGCCTCGAGCATGAGATCGTCGCCAAGAATCGCTTCCCGTTCAATGACCGTGGCGTCGATGAGCGACAGCCCCTGGAACCGGGAAGAATCCACCCGGATCGTCTCACGGGCGACGATGGCCGCTGAGGTGCCCGTCACGAGCATTGGCACGCCCGAGTCCACAATCTGGGCCAGTTGCCCGGCGTACGGTGAGAGGGCGCCGATCATGGCGGGCATGGACGCCAACTCCCCGCTGCCCAGCAGAATCAGATCGGCCGATTCGAAATCAATCGGATCGTGAATGCTGTGCACCCTTGTCAGCTTGGATTTCACTCCGGCCTGCTCACAGACGCGGACGACAGCCATGGCGTTGCCCCGATCACCGTGCAGGTTCAGGATGTCCGGGTACAGCCAAAGAATCCTTAATTCTTGGTTCATGCGGGCCTCCCCTGGTCGGCGCGGGCGCGGATCTCCTCGTAGGTGTGAAGCATTGTCACAAGGTACGCATGCGGGGCGTCACACGCCGCCACCGCCTCCAGAACCTCGGTCGGATCGTCGGAGTCCACGACTGTGATGGAGTCGGGCGGGAACCCCGCGTACGTCAGCCTCGTCGCGGCGTCGTAGCAGTTGGTCGTGCCGAAGCAGACACAGGCGTCGAATTGGGGCTCGGGGTCGACGTCGTAGAAGTACGCCGTGTTGGAGTACGCCGGGACGATGTCCCGTACCACCTGGAGCCCCAGGACGAGCACCGACCGGCCGGGGTCTTGCCTGACACGGCGGTCAATGTCGTCCAGAGCGCTTTGGAGGGTTTCGGGGTTTTCCTGCTTGATGCGCAGGTACCGCAGTGTCGTTGATTTGTAGGTGAACTCCTCTAGGCGCCCGCCCACGTTGTGGAAGGTTTCGAATCCCCGCCCGATCTCGGGGAGGCCGAGCCCGAATGTTCTCGCCACCGCGTAGCACAAAGCATAGTTGTAGAGGAAGTGGGCCGCGTCGTACGGCATGTGGAAACTGTGCCCGTCGATGCTGAACGTCTGGGCCGGATAATCGACGGCGTCCACCTGGTAATCAGGGTCGGACTGGCTGGAGAATCCGCAGCCCGGGCAGGAGAAATCCCCGATGTTGGCCAGGTTGAAATGGGAGAACCTCAGCGCGTCGTGACACACCGGGCACGCCATCGTCACCGAGTACTCGCCCACATGGGAAGTACGGTCGTTATCCGCGACAGAGAACCGTACTGAATGTTTGGACAGTGTGGCCAGCGCCGAGCTGCGGGGCTCCTCATTGTTGACGAACATTGTCACATTGTTATCGATGGCGGAGGCGATCTTCTGGTAGATGTAGTCGGGGTCCCCGTTGCGCTGGACCTGGTCCTTTTGGATGTTGGTCACAGCGATGAACCCCGCGGGGATCGCCGCCCGGACCTTGGCGAGGTTTCGCTCATCCACCTCGCAAATCAGGTAGTCAGCCGTCAGACGCCCCGAAAGGGTGGAGTTCTTGATCAGGGCTGTCGCAATCCCGGTTACCATGTTGGCGCCTTCGAGATTGGTCGCAACGGTGTACCCGGCGGTACGAAAGGCATGGACGATGAGATTGTTCGACGTGGATTTCCCGTTGGTGCCCGTGATGAAGATGCATTTCTTCGGATCGATCCCGGTGAATTTGGACAGGAAGCCGGGCTCGATACGACACGCGATCACCCCAGATTTGTTCGTACCCCTCTGCGGGAAAAACGCATTGATGACCCATGCGACGATTTTGCCCACCCCCAATGCGAGATGGAACCTCATTTAGCCACCTTCCCGTGGTCCTTGTGACACGTTCAACGTACAGCTTCCCCCATAGATGTGCTGGCAATTCGCACCGAGGAAGGTACCCGCCGGAGCTTCGTCGTATACCTGGGTGACCGTGATGGCGAACCCGGCGTCCTGGAGAATCTTGGTCGCCTGGTCCACTGACATTCCGCTGTTGGTCTTGGGTGGATCCACCGGTTTGCCGTTGACGATCTCGGAGGTCGGTGTGGTGAAAGGTTCGTTGGGCAGGCCTGACAGCGCTGATATCATAGCTGGGCGGAAGATCGGTCCGGCGTCGGAGGCGCCGACGCCATTGAGCCGGATGCCGGAGCCGAGCAGGACCCCTCTCATGCTGGGCGACGAAGTCGGATTAGGTCTGTGAGCGTCCCAGAAGGATGTCAGGACAGGGTTGGAATCGTAGGAGACCATGGTCACGCCGACCAACTGCGGGGTGTAGCCCACGATCCACGCCGAAGCACCATTGTCTGTCGTACCCGTCTTGCCGGACAGGGTGTGCCCGGGTATCCCGAATCCTGAGGCCGTACCGTACGTGAAGGCGTTGCCCAGTACGGCGTTGACCCCGTCGGCCACTTCGGGGCGCATGACCTGGGTGCAGTTGCCGTCGGGAGTGGCGACCGCGTTGCCGTCCCTGTCCTCGATGGACCTCACGATGACGGGGTCACACTTGATCCCGCGCGAGGCGAAGGTGGAATAGGCCACAGCCATGTGCATCGGTGTGGTCGTGGCGACACCCAGGGTGAACGAGGGGATTTGGTACGACAGGACGTCCGGATAGTCCGGGGTCGGATACGTCACCATCCCGACTCTGTCCGCCATACGTACGACATCGCAGACCCCGACCAGCTTCTCCAACTGGATGAAATAGGTGTTCACCGAGTTCGCGGTGCCGTGGTACATGTCCATCACTCCGCTCTCGTTGGAAGAGTTCTTGGGCGCCCATTTTTCTGTCTGGATGATGGGTCCGTCGCAGCCCTTGAAATCCTGGCCCGTGAAATCCATGGGAGATTTGGCGTTGAACGTCGTCTTGGGGGAGATGCCGTCGTCAAGGGCGGCGGCCACCACGAAACCCTTGAATGTGGATCCGGGCTGGGCGCCGTCGTCCGCGCCGTAATCGAAGGGGGCGAAGTACTGATATCCCGTGTTCCCGGCCGCCAGGTTCGCTTCATTGTCACTGCCCAGGGCGTACCCCTCACGGTTCTGCGCGGCAGCGTAAACCTTTCCTGTTCCCGGTTCCATGATGACCATGGCCGATTTCACAGGATCATTGCCGTAGATCCGCGCCGAGATGGCGTCCTGGACCGCCTGCTGTTTCGCGGGGTCGATGTAGGTGTAGATGTTGTACCCACCCCGGATGAGAGTGTTGTACCGATCGGTCTCCGTGTCGCCGAAACTGGGGTTCTTCTTCAGGGTGTTGATCACGTACTGGCAAATCTGGATGTACATGTCAGGCACGTTCATCACGCACCCGTTCTGCGGGGTTTTGACCTGGGTGGGATCGAATTCCTCCGCCTTGGCCTCGTCGGACTGGTCTTGGGTGATCAGCCCGAGTTCGAGCATACGGGCAAGAACCGTGTTTTTACGGTCGATGGCGCCCGGGAGGTCCTGAATGGGGTTGCGGGACGGTGTTTGTACGATACCCGCGAGCATTGCTGATTGGCCGAGGGTGAGGTTGGCGGCGGAGGTGTTGAAGTAATAGTGGGCCGCGGCCTCGACCCCGTACGTCTGGTTGCCGTAGTAGGCGATGTTGAGGTAATTCTCAAGGATCTGGTCTTTGGAGAATCTGTCCTCGAGGGCGATGGCGTACCTCATCTCACGGATTTTACGTGCGATGGTACGGCCCTGGGCCTCATCCAAAGCCGCTTGCCGTTCGTCCGGATCAGAGATCTCCATGGCTTTTTCGACAAGAACCTGTTTCACGTACTGCTGGGTGAGTGTCGATCCGCCGCCGCCGGTGCCGCCGAGGTTGGTCAGGACGGCCTTGGTCAGGGATTTGAGGTCGAGGGCGCCGTGGCTATAGTAACGGTCGTCCTCGATGGCGATCTGCGCCTGCTGCATCACCGGGGCGATCTGGTCCAGTGTGACAATGACCCGGTTCTCGTCGTACAACTGGGTCAGCGGGGTGCCATCCCCGAGATAGATGGTGGTACGCTCCGCCTGCGGCGGGGTTTCAAGTTCCATGGGCAACTGGGTGAGCGAGGTGTACATAGCGGTGCTTGTGACCCCCGCGAGAGCCGCGCCGGGAATGGCCAGGCCGGCAATCAGCAGCCCTGCAAGCCCGCTGACAAGCATAAATATGCCCAGAGCGGACAGTCTCTTTCTCCACGTTATTCGATGCACCTATACAGGGTACCATAGCAGTATAAGTTGCCCTCAGAAAACTCTCAGGTTGTCAGAATGCTAATTTGTTGATTTTCCGCAAGATGGGTTGGTGGCAGGGCCTGAATCCCCATGTCATCTTGATGAAGGCATGATCTTCAGCCGGAGAAGATGATTTGTGGGATGCTGGATTTATGCGCGCAATACTCGTACGGGCCCCCGGAGGGCCGGAAGAAATGTATCTTGGTGAGGCACCGACCCCGGAGGCGGGGGAAGGAGAGGTACGGATCAAGGTGGCGGCGGCCGGGGTGAACCGGGCCGATCTGTTGCAGAGGCGCGGGTTTTACCCCCCGCCGAAGGGGACGTCGCAGATCCTCGGTCTTGAGGTGTCTGGGGTGATTGACGCTGTCGGACGGGGTGTCGACGGGTTCGCACCCGGTGATCCTGTGGTGGGGTTGCTCGCCGGAGGGGGGTACGCGGACTACGTCGTCGCTCCCGCTGGACAGGTCGCGCCGGCGCCCACCTCGATGGGGATCATCGAGGCCGGTGGGATCATGGAGACCTCGGCGACCGTGGTGTCCAATTTCGACCATATACATGTGGCATCCGGGGAGACCATCCTCATCCATGGGGGTTCGGGCGGGATTGGGTCGTTCGCCATTCCGTACGCCCAATGTCTGGGCTTGCGGGTCCTGACCACGGTCGGCTCGCCGGAGAAGGCGGACCACGCCCGTCAGCTTGGAGCGGAGGCTTTCGACTATCACGGTGACTGGGTCGAGGAGGTACGCCAGGCGACCTCGGGCAGGGGAGTGGACGCTATCTTGGATATCATCGGCGCGAAGTACCTCGAGGCCAATGTGAGCGTGCTGGCGCGCGGGGGCCGGATGACGGTGATCGGACTCCAGGGAGGTACGAAGGCGACCCTGGATCTCAATGCCCTGTTGACCAAAGCCGCGACCATCACGGCAACAAGCCTGCGTTTCCGTCCTTTGCCAGAAAAAACTCAGATCGTGGAAGAAGTCGCCGACCGCGTCTGGCCATTGTTCGAATCCGGTCGCATCCCCCTGCCCCCGATCACGACCTTCCCCCTGGCTGAGGCTGGGGCCGCCCATGCCTTCCTCGACTCCGGCCAAAACCTCGGCAAGATCATCCTCACCCTCTGATCTCACTGTTTTCGTTCATTCATCCGCTCATGGGGTGGGAGATGAACGCAGAGGACCCCTAAAAACGTTCATTTGCCGCCCCACGACGCCATAGTGGGGCGAGGGGCCGCGGTGGGAGACCGTTGGTGAGCGGGGGTCGGTTGGCCTGTTGGTGAGCGGGGGCGGTTGGTGGGTCAGGCGCGCGCGGTCAGGCTGTGGTCCAGTCGCCGGTTGTGGGGACCAGTTCGACCCAGGTCGTACCCGGGTTGAGCACCAGGGGGTTCCCGGATGAGTCAAAGAATTGCCAGGCGGAGGTTTCGGTGTCCTTTTGCCAGGTGATCGGAGCGGACATGCCCCCCGACGCGACGAGCCCATCGCCACCGCCGACAACAATCGTTTCCGGGATGTGAGTGCCCGCGGCGTCGGTGCCTCCCAATGTGACCACACTCACGCTCAGGACCAGAACATTGGTCGCGCCCAGTTGTGTGCCCGCCTGTGTCATGGCGGGTTTGGTGTCCTCGGCTCGCATCCACTGCTCGGAGGCGGCATCCCAGGTCCATGTGGGACGGGCGGCGGACGAGATCTTTACCGACAATGTCGCTGTCGCCGTACCTGATTGCACCGCGGTACAGTCCTTGTCCTCGGTGTCGAAGTCGGCGAAGGGTACGGGTGATGCCTGATGGTCGCCATCCGCCTGAGCGAAGAACGCGGCGGTGTCCCCGGCGACATTGTGGGGTGCGACACGCCCTTTTATGCGGGAGAACCCGTCGGCTCCCCAGTCCATGGAGATGAGCTGCAAGCCGTCGTCACGTGCGCGGGACGTGAACTGCTCCTGGCCTCCGGAGAATGCGAGAAGTCCACCCGTCCACGACGTGATGGGGCCGTCCATTGGCCGTACTGACCGGATGGGCGCGATCTGGTCGGGAGGATTGGAGTGGAAGATGGCCGCGAAACGGCTGATTCCGCCCTCGACCATCTCCTCGAAGACGATGTCGGCGTTTTCAAGCCCTTCCTGCGGGCGCGACTCGGGGGCATTCTCCACCTTGACCACGAGGGCGGGCCGTTCCACGGGTTGGCCGATCACACCGGTCAACGGCCATCTGGGCTTCGGCATCGGGGTCAGCGTCTCGGTGGGCTTGGGGGTGGGAATGTCCGTCGTGATGGGCCCCAGGTCCCTGGTACTGTGCGGGAGGATTCCTGTCCAGTACGCGGCTGCTGTGGCGCCGCCCATGACGACGACGACAACGACAACCATGATGACCCAGGTTTTCCACGCGGACCTCTTGGGAGCAGCGTGTTTGGGGGTTTGTGCTTTCACAGATTGAATCCCTTCTTCACCCGTTGTCGCCAGTACCAGTGTGCAATCAGACAAAGCTTGCGCTACACTCGCTAAGGCTCCTCAAGTCAGCGGTGGCTGACGGGGCTCCAGTGTACTCGAATTCCACCGGGGATGTGGTATTGGAATGCATGGGTAAAATAGAAGTCGTTAGTACATCTATTGGTTATATGAAATTAGTGAATTTTTCCGAGGTAAGAATCTGAATTCGATCTGATTTCGTGTAAAATAGTGTGCGGGGGGCGACAACAGTACAAAATACCGGGGGGGCAGAATACAGAAACGGACGAGACTATGACAAATAACGAAACGGAAGTGATGAAGAACCCAGCCCCCGGGCGTAAGGCCATGCTTTTGAGGCTTGACCCTGCTGTCCACCAGGCTTTGGCCCAATGGGCTGAAGAGGATTCCCGCAGCCTGAATTCACACATTGAATTGCTGCTGCGTGATGATCTTGCTGGCGCCAGCCGCTTACCTGAGAATGTGCAGCCTCTGCGTCGCCCAGGCCGCCCGCCTCTCGCTACTTACAAGTAAAAACGCATGATATGGCCGGCTCACTCGTATCGGGGATAGTGAGCCGGTCATAGCATGTCCGCCGAAGCGCCGCTGGGCGCTAAAATGGCAATCGTGGCAAAAACTACATGGTTCGATCGTTTGTTGTCCCTCAGGCATCCCGGGCGGGCTGAGTCCGAAGCAGAGGTTGAGGGTTTGGTATTGTCAGGAGGGGGTTCGAGGGCAAGTTTTCACATTGGGGCTCTTCGTTATCTGTACGACAACTGTCATATTTCCCCCACCGCCATCACAGCCACGTCAGCTGGTTCCATCGTCGGGGCCATGCTCGCCCAATCCAAAGACCCTGAGGTACAACTGAGCAATCTCCACGTGTTGGAGGAGTACTGGTTGGCGATGTCGGATCCCTCAGAAATGTACACAGAACAATCTTGGTTCACTAAACTCAGACAGCAGTGGGGCGATCTTTCGGAGGTTATCCCTGATCAAAACGGATCAGATCCGGCATTTGTGGACACTTCTGGATCAGATGCTGAACACCTCGTAAAAGAAGCTATACACCTTGATCCTTCACTCGACGACGGTGGGTTTTCCCTGTCTGGTTTGTGGCAGGTACTGGGCGCGATACCGAAACTCGGCAAAGTCGGGGCTGGCATGGCGGGGATCCTGCGAGGCGCGGAACATGCCTCATCGGCGTACCGGCCCGGCCCGATCGTCCACCGTCTGCTCTTCGAATCCGGTTTCAACGCGGACGATGTACGTACGTCAGGCATGGAATTACGCCTGGCTTTCGTCGGACTCCAGTCGGGGGAGCTGCGTTTTATGCGCCAGGACGGGATCATCGTGGACGCCGAGAATCACCCGATCGAGTCGGAACCTTTCGACCTTTCACTGGGGGTTTGGGCCTCCTGCGCGATCCCTGGCGTGTTCCGTCCGGTCAAACTGGGTGACGATATGTACATCGATGGCGGAATTCGTGAGAATATTCCCGTGGAGATGGCGGTGACCGGGTTGTCGGTGACCAAGCCGTACGTCATCGTTGCCATTCCGCCCGGAGTACCGCAGACCGATTTCACGGACAAAGACATGGTTTCTGTGCTGATGCGGACCCTGGGTTTGCTCATGGACGAGACGACCAGGGACGAGGTTTCGTGGGCCCGGCACGCCGGTGCGACGGTCATCGAGCCCCAGATGGAGGTCCACGGGCCGATGGTTGTGGAGTCCGGCCTGCTCAAAATCAACCGCGATTATGGCTGGATGAGGGCCGCCGAGGAGTTGGCCGGCGTGTCCGGGAGCCTGCCCATCACGAAGACCCGGGTGGACCTCTACAACGCCCGGAAAAGCGGCGATATCGACGCTATCAACGCCTCCAGTTCACGGCTGCGCACCCTCCTCAGCCAGGCCGATCCGGGACTTCTGCCCGAGGGGTACGAATCGTGGCCGGACGAGATCTGGATCCAGGTTTAGGCCTGTCCCCATTCCGGATCCGGGGTCTCCAACCGTCGCAGCAGGCCTGAGCGTCGTTGGACCCGGCCCCCGGGTACGCTGATGGATTTCTGCCCATGCCAGTCGGTGATCAGGGCGTCCACGGCGAGGACATGGTCACGGGTGACACGGTCTTGGCCACAGGTACGCAACCAGGCAAGCAGGATCCGGTGTCGAAGCGCCGGGTGGACCTCCGCCAGATCCTGAACCGGAATAGCCGGTTGGCTTGGATCGATACCCACCTGCCGTGCCAATTCGTCGAGGCAATCGGCATCGGCACGGGCGAGGTCGGCACTGCGTGAAAGGGCTTCGGGCAGGCCAGGTCCGAGCACTTCATCCAGTGTGCCCATGGCCGTGCGCAGCCGGGATCGAGAGTACGCCGGGTCCGAATTTGAAGGGTCGTTCCAATAGGTGAGCCCCCAGTCGTGGCAGGCCTGTTCTGTGTCCGTACGGCGAATCGACAAGAACGGGCGCAGGATTGTGTCCCGGCACGGCGCCATCCCGGACAACGACCGTACGCCGGAGCCCCGGGCCAGACCGAGAAGAACTGTTTCTGCCTGGTCGTCGAGGGTGTGGGCCAGCAGGATCAGGGCGTCCGGACCCTGGGTGAGAGCGGCGTAGCGGGCTTCGCGCGCAGCGGCCTCGACCCCGGTCCCGGTGGGGTCCACGTCGACCCGTACGATATCAGAGTCGATCCCCAGACGTGCGGACTGCTCGGCCGCTATCTGTGCGATATCAGCGGAATCGGGCTGCAAGCCGTGGTCGACGATCCTCGTACGCACCGACACCCCCGCCAACTCTCCATGCCGATGGTCCCTGGCCCAGGCAACGGATGCTGTCAACGCTAGTGAGTCAGCACCCCCCGACAAGCCAATACGCAACTGATCAAGGCCGGTGTCCCGCATGGCGGGAGGTACGATCGACTCCACGGTTCGCACCAGACGCAGACACGTGGGTGATAGCGCGCGGCGTGCCATCAGGTTTCCCTGTTGACACAGTCCAGAATGGATTTGAGGTCCAGCCACCATTGGTCCACAGGGCGCTGATGGGCGTGATCGGTTGCTTTCATCGCCTCAGAGATATCAGTGGAGCGTATCTCGTTCTGGAAGGATCCCATACAGTAAATTCCCTTGTCACCTGAGGATATTTGTTGAGCGACGAGGGTCATTGCGGCATCGATGAGCCGTGTCGCCAAACCCCGGTCCGCCGGTGTCGGCGCGGGTCCCTGCTGGATGTGTCCGATGGTGAGGGTACGGGTGTCGAATCTTCCGCGGCCCTCCTCGTCGAAGAGGTGGGCGAGGACCCGGGTCGTGTAATTGCTGTTGGCGTTCTCGTTGCGGATGGCCAGGAAAAAGGAACGTCCATGATTGTCGAAGCTGTCCTTCAACCATTCGATGTCGGCTCGTACCCCGTCCAGCGTGACTCCCGTCTCATTGAGGTAGACCTGTTCGGCGCCGCCGGCGAAACCACCCATGAGGGCAAGATATCCGCAGTCCCGCCCCATCGTCTCAATCACGAAGCATCGTTGCGACGCGGATGCGGACATTTTCACCTTGTCGATGCAGTCGACCACCACATTGAGGGCCGCATCGGCGCCGATGGACATCGCCGTGCCAGGAAGGTTGTTGTCGATAGCGGCGGGCACGCAGATGATCGGGATCTGGAGTCCGGGATATCGGCTGCGCTCGTCATTCATCAGTTGGACGGATTCGTACGCATTCCAGCCGCCGATCACGATCAGGCCGTCGATGCGTTCGGATTCCAGGCTGCGGGAGATGGCGTACAGTTCCTCGACACGCGGGATGTGGCGCCGCGTCCCGAGAACGGCGCCGCCCTCCTGACTCCATCCGTCCACGTCTTTCCATGTCAATTCGGTCATGTCCCCGTGGGCGAGGCCGATGAAGCCGTCATGGATCCCGACCATGGAGAATCCACGTGGAATGCCTAGCCAGACAGCTGTTTTGGCTGCCGTGTTCATTCCAGGCGATAGCGCTCCGGCGTGGACGATCCCAATTCTTTTGTCCTCCGGGTGGGAATAGGTACGTGCCGGATCGGACAGTTCGGCGAATATTCGCCTCAGATCCTGAAACTCCGATCCGCGCAGGGCCATCGCCTCGTCGTAGCGTCCCTGTTCGATCAGAACCGGGATGCTGTCCGTGTCTGAAACTGCTTTCACGAGTGGGATTGTGATCACATGTTCCCCATGAAACCCGAAGACAGGGGACGGTTCAGTCCCCGTCGAGGTGAGAACGTACGTTGCTGCTTCGTACCCCAGCCAGGTCGAGGCCCACCGGTCGTACGCGCTCGGCGTTCCGCCTCGCTGGACATGACCGAGTATGGTCACGCGAGCCTCTTCACCGAGGCGTTCCTCGATGGCGGAACGGACCTGCTCGGCGGTGATATCGTCTCCCGTACGGGTGGTCGCGCCTTCCGCCAGGATGACGATGGAGTCCTTGCGACCCGCTTTCCGGGAACGGCGCAGCTGGTCGCACATGGCCTCTTCCCAGCCCTCCTCAGGAGGCAACTCTGGGATGAGGACGTAGTCGCAGCCTCCTGAGATGGCGGTTGATAAGGCTAGATATCCACAGTTTCGGCCCATCACCTCGACAACGAAACATCTTTGATGGGAGGCGGCCGTCGAGGCGATAGCATCGATAGCATCCTGGATCCGGTGTAGGGCGGAATCCACACCGATGGTCATATCCGTACCGACCAGGTCATTGTCGATGGATCCGACCATTCCCGCGGCGATGAGAACAGGATGTGCGTCATGTTGTTCAGGGGTGATCTCCATCGTGGACAGCAGTTCGTCCAGCAGGCTCGTCCATTCCTGTTCAAAAGCGTCCAGTCCGGTCAACGACCCGTCGCCCCCAATGACGACCAGTCGGTCGATCCCTCGTACGACAAGGTTTTTCGCTGCTTTGAGCATACCGGCACGAGTCCTGAATTCCTGTGACCGGAAGGTACCAATGACTGTGCCTCCCCGGTTCAGGATCCCGGAGGCATCCTCCCACGCGAAGGGCTTGATATCGCTGCCCCCGTCGATCATCCCCTGATATCCCTCCAGGATGGCGTACGGCTCAGCACCGGCGTACAGCGATGTACGAACGACAGCGCGCAATGCCGCATTCATCCCCTGAGCGTCGCCGCCGCCGGTGAGGACGCCGATCTTCTTGCCCACCGCCGATCCACGCAGCATGTCAGGAGTCATCATTTGCACCCCAATAATGATACTCGCGCTTCGCGCTCAACACCTTCCTGGGCCTCGGGACTCGCAACCTTCGGTTGCAGCCCGCTCGGTCTGCGTCGGTGTACTACGGCGCTTCGCGCTCAACACCTTCCTGGGCCTCGGGACTCGCAAGACACAAGCCGGGTTCTCGGGTTTGGGCCTGGAATGTGCCCGTCTGCACGTTTCGGAGCCCAAAAACGTGCAGAAGCCAACATTTTGAGCATTTTCGGTCATTAAGATATTGCTTGTTGTCATGAACCGTGGATCACTGGTCTGGCGTGGGGGGACTACACTGAGGATATGGATCTCACACGCCCTTATCCACCGGAGCCGTATTCATTGCTCCCGGTCGTACCTTCGTTCAAGCTGACAAGCAAAGACATGAAAGACGGGGAGGCTTTGGACCCCCGCCATTCCGTTGACGGCATCGGCGTTTCCCCGGACTTGTCCTGGAGTGGCGCCCCCGACGGAACCAAGGCATACGCCATTTCCTGTTTCGATCCGGATGCCCCCACCCCAGCCGGGTACTGGCATTGGACCGTGCTCAATCTTCCGAAGAGCCTGACTAGGGTTCCGCGCGACTTTGGCAACATTGATTACCCACTCCCTCCGCAGGCCGTACGTGCCCGCAACGATGGTGGCACGGTGGGTTACACCCCCGCCGCTCCTCCCGAGGGTGACCATGCCCATCGGTACGTTTTCGCTGTTCATGCCCTGGATGCCCTGATCGATGCGGAGGACGGGATCGCCTGCACCCCGGCCGCGTTCCTGAGCCTCTTCCACACCATCGGGCGTGCCACCCTCACAGCGACGTACCAACGGTAATTCGTAATAGTCTCGGATCATGCCCATCGACACGCTCGGATTGACCCGTGAACAGGTCCTGACTTCGCCCATCGACTGCCGCGCACGCGCACATGACGCCTCCCATTTCCTGTTGTACCCGCGGGTGGTGGCCGTGCCCCACAACGCTGATGACGTGGCCCGGTTGCTGCGGGGGTGCTCCGAGGCTGGTGTGGGCGTCACCTTCCGGTCGGGCGGTACTTCCCTGTCGGGCCAGGCGGGTACGGATGCGGTGTTAGCCGATGTCAGGCGGTATTTCGATGGCATTGAGATCCTCGACGAAGGTATGCGAGTACGGGTGCAGCCCGGGGTCACCGTGAACCGGCTCAATGCTCATTTGGCGGCGTACGGACGCGCGATCGGCCCGGATCCCGCAAGCTCGGCCGCGTGTACGATCGGTGGGGTCATCGCGAACAATTCTTCTGGAATGGCTTGTGGGACGGTGGAAAACTCCTACCGTACCCTCGAATCCATGGTTGTCGTTCTGGCGTCGGGCACCGTGATCGACACCGGATCGGCCGACGCCGACGAGAAATTGAGAACCCTCGAACCGGAGCTTCACCGGGGCCTGTTCGGCATCAGGGAACGACTGATGTCGAACCCCTCATCGGTGTCAAAGATCAATCAACAATTCTCTATGAAAAACACCATGGGGTACGGACTGAATTCCTTCCTCGACTATGCCACACCGGCTGAGATTCTGGCCCATGTGATGGTGGGCAGCGAGGGTACGCTGGGGTTCGTCGCCTCGGCGGTTTTCCGTACAATCCCCGTACGACCTTATGTGCAAACAGGGTTGTTGGTCTTCGAGGACATGCATGCGGCGAACCGTGCCCTGCCAGACCTGGTGGCGACAGGCGCCGCGACACTGGAATTGATGGACACAGCCTCGATCAGGGTTGGGCAGGCGCTCGCCAATTGTCCGAAACAAGTTTCAGACATCCATCCGGCCTCCCAGGCGGCCCTTCTACTGGAATACCAGTCGACAAGCCAAGATGAGATTAAGCAACTAGTTTCATCAGCACAACCGATCCTGGCATCATTGCCCGTTCAACAACCGGTGACACTGACAGCGGACCCTCGTACACGGGAAGAACTGTGGTCCATGCGCAAGGGGCTGTACACGGCGGTCGCCGCCGCACGACGACCTGGTACGACAGCACTGTTGGAAGATGTCGTTGTTCCTGTGGAATCCCTGGCTGACACCTGTGTGGAGTTGGCGGGATTGTTCGACGAGTTTTCCTATCGTGATTCAGTTATCTTCGGCCATGCCAAAGACGGCAACATTCATTTCATGATCACTGACGAGTTCGACCGCCAGTTGGACCGCTATGAGCGCTTCACAAACGCCATGGTGGATGTGGTTCTGGGCCGTCAGGGATCCCTCAAGGCTGAGCATGGTACTGGTCGGGTGATGGCCCCATTTGTACGGACGCAGTACGGCGATGAGCTGTATGAAGTGATGTGTCAGGTTAAAGAAATATTCGATCCACAAGGGATGTTGAACGACGGTGTGGTCATCACCGACGACCCGAAAGCCCATCTCAAGCACATCAAATCCCCCGTCGCACTCGATCCCATGGTCGACGCCTGCGTGGAATGCGGATACTGCGAACCCGTTTGCCCCGCTCGTACTCTCACGCTCACTCCTCGCCAACGCATCGTGACGGGGCGCGAGATCAACCAGGCGTACGCAAATGGTGATGTGTCATTGGCACGGGAATTAGAGAAGGCGTACGTCTATGACGGGATCCACACATGTGCTGTGGACGGAATGTGTGTGACCGCCTGCCCGGTGGGGATCAACACAGGGTTGTACATCAAACAGCGCCGCGCCGAGGCAGCTGCTCCTATTGCACAAGCAGGATGGGCCCTTGCCGCAGGCCACTGGGCAGGCGCCACCCACATGGCAAGTTTTGCCTTGTCAACTGCATCTCGTCTCAAACCGGTGGCACCGATCATCACCGCCGCCAATCAAGTGGGCCGTACTCTTGTCGGCGATGATATCTTGCCCTTGTGGTCTCCGGACCTACCCGCCGGAGGAAGATCCCGGCGCCGACCGCACCCCACACGGCAACCCGCTGCCGTGTACATCCCGGCTTGTGTCAACTCCATGTTCGGTCCCGGGCCGAGTGGCGGGGACGGTTCCTGTGGATCTTCAGGCCATGGGGACGGTTCCTCAGGCCATGGGGACGGTTCCTGTGGATCAGGGGTCCAGTCCGCGTTCGAAACCCTATGCGCCCGCGTCGGCCTGTCCCTCGTCGTACCCGACAACATCGATTCCCTGTGCTGTGCCACCCCCTGGACCTCCAAGGGCATGACCCGCGGCCGGGACCTCATGACCGCAACAGTGGTTTCCACCGTACGAGAGTGCTCCGACAACGGCCGACTTCCCATCGTCTGCGACGCCTCCAGTTGTACCGAGGGCCTCCAGCGAATGCTTTCCGAAACTGGTTTCACCGTCATCGACGCTGTCCAATTCGTCGCCGAGCACATCCTCCCCCTCCTGAGCCCTGGGCTGAGCCATGGGGACGGTTCTCACCTGAGCCATGGGGACGGTTCTTGTGTCACAGCTTGTCAAAAAGCTAAAAACTCGGATTCGCAAAATGATGGTAGTTACTTGATACTCAAACCGAAACTTGAGTCCATCACCCTCCATGAGACATGTTCCTCCACTCAGATCGGCCTCAACCCGTACCTCATTTCCATCGCCGAAGCCGTCGCCGACACCGTCAACGTACCCCTTGACACCGGTTGTTGCGCCTTTGCCGGCGACCGTGGCATGCTCCACCCCGAACTCACCCACGCCGCCACCCGCCCAGAGGCCGCCGAGGTCGACCGCCTCGACTCCGATATCCACGCCTCCTGCAACCGTACCTGTGAAATCGGCATGACCCGGGCCACAGGCAAACCGTACCTCCACATCCTTGAGGTCCTGGCGGACCAACTGGCCGAGTGAGGTTGGCCGGACCCATGGAGATCAGGACGGCGACAAATACCGGACGAACAGTCTGTGAACGGCTAGGCTTGTCAGTACGGGAATTCGCCCCGATGAGGCTTGTTCTCTGACAATGACCGTTCTTGCTGATTCGGGTGAGGACGAGACATCCTGACTTTGTCAGGATGACAACGATACTGACTCATCAGCCACGGACATGAGATCCTGCTGTGGCAGGGTGACTGTGATATCAGACGGAGTGACTACCCCCGATCACCGAGAGGAGGCGGTATGCCCCCACAACCTCACTGGCTTCGTACAATAACCATTTTCCTTGTCGGCCAGACTCTGTCCCTGTTCGGATCGTCCGTGGTCGGGTACGCGGTCATCTGGTACATCACGCTCAAAACCGGTTCTGGATGGCAGTACGCGCTGATGTTCATCGCCTCGAATCTCGCCACCGCTCTCACCACGATTCCCGGAGGCGTCTGGGCTGATCGATATCCCCGCAAGTACCTCATTGTCGGCGCAGATATCTTTGTCGCTATCTTCACCCTTGTCTTGGCGATTGTCATGCTATCGGGGTACGAGAGGTTGTGGCTGATCATCGTCGTCCTGTGCCTGCGGGGCCTGGCGTCCGGAATTCAAACCCCGGCCGTGACCGCCACGATCCCCCAACTCGTTCCAACAAACAAACTGTTGCGCGTGAACTCCATCAACTCCTCCATCCAAGCCCTCACGTACATCGCCGCACCCGCGCTATCAGCCGTCCTACTGGTCTATCTGAAACTGGGCTGGATCCTTCTGGTCGACGTGGTCACCGCCGCCATCGGAGTGGGCTGCGTTCTCGCTATCGCCATCCCGCGCCTGGACACAGTTCTCGACGCCCCCGAAGGAGTACGAGGGTACTTCACCCACATCGGCCAAGCTGTGAGATTCGTCTCAAACATCCCCGCCCTGCGCCGGATGGCTCTCCTCACGATCGTCCTCATGATCATCGTTTTCCCACCCGCACAGATGACCCCGGTCCTTGTCGTACGGCGTTTCGGGCCAGAGCAATGGAAATTGGCCACTGCTGAAATCGTGTGGAGCACCGGGATGATCGTCGGCGGACTCCTCCTCGCCTGGTGGGGTGGGATGCGCAACCGTATGACCCTCATCCTCATCATCGCCGCCTCGTGGGGCGCGTTGACCATCGGGTTCGGCCTGGCCCCCAACATCTGGTTCTTCTGCGTCGTCATGGCGATATACGGGCTTTCACTACCCGGGGTCAACACCGCGGTCCTGACTTCGATCCAAGAATTGGTGCCTGACAAGCTGTTGGGGCGTACGATGGGGCTGCTCAACCTCATTCTCAGTCTGACAATCCCTATCGGACTGGGCATCGTTGGTCCGTTGGCTGATATCGTTGATATCCGCGTACTGACTGTCATCTGCGGCGCGGCCGGGCTGCTTTTCATCGGTGGAGTATCACTCGACCGGGGTCCCGCGAGCCAGTTGTACGCGCCAGAGTGAAGCCAAGAGGCAAACCTGATTACTTTTGATATCCCCGCAGATGGTCGAGTTCCCTGCGGTCCCGCTTCTCAGGACGTCCTGTCCCCTTGTCTCTCATCGGTACCGACCCCCTCTCCTCCTTCGGCGGCAAAGCCGGGGACAGATCGGTGTACGCCAGTACGGCCTGGGGTGCTCCAACCCGGCGGGGCAGAAGGGCCTCGACCCGGACCTCACGGGTACGCAGGGGATCCCTCCATGAGACCAGATCCCCGATTTTGACCTGGGAGGACGCTTTGGCGGTGAGGGTGTTGAGCCGTACTTTTCCCGCACGACAAGCGGAAGTGGCAAGCGAGCGGCTTTTGAAGAACCGTACCGCCCACAGCCAGATATCCAATCTCATAACCTTATTCTAGGGCTAAAATGAGTCTCATCACGTAGTCATTGGCGACGAAAGGAGACTCATGATTCCCGCAACAACAGCACTCGTGCTCGTTGAATTCCAGAACGATTTCACTTCCGAGGGCGGCACCCTCCACGCGGCCGTCGCGGATGTGATGAAGCACACGTCTATGCTTGACAAAGCCGTACTCGCAGCCGACGCCAGCCGTGCGGCCGGGGTGACGGTCATCCACAGCCCGATCCAATTCGAACCCGGCTACTACGAGATCACCGACCATCCGTACGGAATCCTCGCAGGCGTCGTCGATTCCACGTCATTCGTGAAGGGTACCTGGGGTGCGGCGATCGTCGACTGCCTGACCCCCAAGCCTGGTGATATCGTCCTCGAGGGCAAGCGCGGCCTCGATGCCTTCGCCTCAACCAACATTGATTTCATCTTGCGGAGCAAGGGGATCCAGACCGTTGTCCTGGCCGGTTTCTTGACCAATTGCTGTGTCGAGTCCACTATGCGCAGCGCCTATGAGCGGGGGTACGAGGTGATCACCCTGACCGACGTGGTCGCCGCGACCTCGATGGAGGAGCACGAGAACGCTATCAAGTACGACTACCCGATGTTCTCCAAGCCCATGACCGAGGCGGAGTACGTCAAGGCCCTGTCGGGCGCAAAGGTGGAGGACGCCTCCCGCGGATACTGATCCATTTCGACAAGCTAGATTCATTCGTACGAACGTGGGGCGGGAAAATTAACGTCAGGATGCTCCACATGCCAAGTCTCGTAAGTTACGAGACTTGGCATCAGGATGCTCCACAGCGTGGATTTCCCACCCCATGACAATCGGTGCAAAGGGAAGTTTCAACTCGACACAGGTTGGGACGAACGAGAGTGGATCTGGGGCTAGTGTCCCGCACCGTTAATTCGTCACAGAAATCACCCCAGCCACGGCGCCTCACTGCGTTGTCCTCAGTCGACGGGCGTCCAGCCCGTCTCCCTC
>JGI24699J35502_11134033_pt1 | contig 25749 bp, 19 predicted proteins | sample TergutMp193P4_FD_35502 | JGI IMG/M metagenome (IMG submission 35502)
GTACTGTCAAGCAGGAACCCAAAGGCGTTGGTGGTCGCTGTTTGTGAGCAATGAGGTCCAGAAGCTGAAAGTGAGCGCTGCGACCACATGTCCTAGTGTGACAGGGGGGCCTTTCTGGATTGTGACTTCATGGATCGGTTCATGGATTTTTCGGTGTCGGTCAGGCTTCAAGCCGCCAGGGCTAGAGCTGAAAGGCTTCCCCAATATCGGCGGGCTTCATATACCCCTCAGGATATTCCATGGCTTACGGGGTGACACTGGCCCGAGGCTGGAAATACGACGATGTGCTATACTGGAGGCAATAGACCCCGCCAGGGCTAGAGCTGAAAAGCTTCCCCAATACCGGCGGGCTTTTCTTTGAATGAAAGATTGCTGCTGTGTCACTTTCTGAAACACCACTGAGTATAGTTGATCAGATCGCTCTCCTGTCCTCCCAAGGTCTTCCGGTCGACACAATCGAAGAAAAGATCGCTTTAGGACGCCTTCTGGCTGACAATGGTTACTCTCGTCTAGCGCCTTTCTGGCGACAGTATCAGGATGATCCTGTTCGTGGCAATAGAGCTTTTCAGCCCGGAACGACCGTTGCTCAGATTGAAGATGTGTACACGTTCGACTCTGACCTGAGACATGTACTTTCCGTTGGATTGGAACGTTTCGAGGTGGCTCTGCGTGCTCGTCTGGGGCAGGAAATGGCCATGGAAGGTATGACCTTCTTGTATGAAGGGTCTGATCTCTATATCTCGTTGCTCTCAACAAATACTTCCGTTGATGCTCGTCAGGACTTACTTGATTCCATGGCGAGAGAGCTGGATCGGTCTAAGGAATCATTTATTACAGGCTACCTCGTGCATGGAGAGACACCACCAATATGGCTGGCAATGGAGGTGTTGACACTTGGTACAGTTTCTCGGATGTATCGACTCATTGACGATCCAGATATTCGGCACCGGATCGCTCGAAGTTTTGGTTATCCGAATGCTCGATTTGCAGAGGCGACCTTTCATTCCTTGACTGTTTTGAGAAACATCTGTGCTCATCATGCACGACTGTGGAACCGTTCAGATATCCAGTATGCGCCTCCTGTGTTGAAACGTATTCAGATAGATTTTGACAAAGCTGTCTATCAGCGTACTCCATGGGCTTGGATAACAGTGCTTGCAGATCTTGTAGACCGAATTGACCACAGTTCTGCTTATTCGACTCAGTTGTGGAAACTAATTAAAACTCATCCCCAATATATCGATGGACTTCAGCATCCCCATTCATGCTGATTTCCTATTTTATGAAGCATTCAAGGTTTTGTGCATACCAGGTTGTTCACAATCGCCCCTGGATGCCTTTCGCGGGTTACTCCATCACGACACTGAATAACCGGCCGGGTGCGTACCCCGAGATCCAGATAGAAGCATTGGGATGGGAAGGACAGTGATATTGGGGGATCCTATTGGCTGGATGAATGGGACATGGCTCGATCCCGATTGGGAGACCATCGTACTGTGGAGGAAGCAGAAGCTGACCCAAAGGCGGACAGGATCACGGTGATAGCGCGCAATGGGGACGTGACCTATGACAACTGCTGAGACGCGGCTGGCATGTGGGAACAGCCTCCGGGCGCTCGGCCAGCGTTGGAGTGGTTGCGTACTCATCCAAGTCAGGCAATGATGGAACAGTTCGATGCTAATCAGGAGCGTTTGGAGGACCAGGCGAAACGATGCGGGTTCTCCCCTGAAGTGATTTCGGCAATCGAACAAGTGGGAACGATGGGTGCTGATCTGCGAGGCCTTCGGTAAACGTCAGACGTCGTGAGATGCCAGCCAAAGTCCCCTGATTCGAGCACCTTGTCAATACCAGCACCCACCATTGGCGGGTGCTGTTTGTCTTCTGGTGTCGAAGTGAAGCATCCCGCTGACCCCATTGATAGCACTTCTATTGCCGCCCACAATGGGCAACCGGACCATGACTAGAGAACTAGATCGATCCAAGGAGTCCTTTACTATGGGATACATCCTGAATGGTCGTCGCGACTTCGTTGTTGGGTTTGCCGGAAGTCGACCAATACCGTACCCGATTCCGTACTGATTCCAGTATTGGATGACTTGCGCCCACGGTTTGTCGATTTTCAGGGCCGAAACCCATCCAATACTGAAGGTACAGCCCGGATCGTACCGCTATTGGCAGGGTTGCGGACACCGGCGAGGGGTGAAACGGGAAGAGACCAGGGTCAGAGGTGGGAGCAGCGCAGAAATCGATACAAATAGAGGCGATAGAGTCGTGATACCACGCCAGGGCTCGAGTCTAAAGCTTCACCGGTATGAGCCCTGAGCATTCACAGTGCCTCTCGGAAAGAACTCTCCCGGTGGGGGAGATCCTGCCTGCGGCAGGATGACGACGGAGTCTTTGTCGAAGGGCCGGATTGCCGCTGCCAGCCTGGGCGTTGGTGTTGGTATCCTGTGGCTGTTGGCTGCGATGCAGGAAATCAGGGTTGCCGGAGAGGGTGTCACCTTCTTGCGTGAGTGACGTGGTCAGGCTCTGGAGCACCTCGCGGCGCGGTGGTCACTGAGTGGTGAAGGTCGAGAAGCAAATACTTGTATGACACGAACTATTACCGCCTAAGCGGCTAGGTCCGTCAGTTTCGGATTCTCCCCTGAAGTGATCTCAGCAATCGAACAAGCGAGAATGATGGGTGCCGACTTGCGAGGTCTTCGGTAAACGTCAGATGTCGTGAGATGCCAGCCACGCCAAACCTGTGTTTGTGGTGAGGTACCGTTGGCTGCGGCGACGGGGATTGGCAGGATCGCTCCTCACAAGCCAGCCAGCGGACAGCAGCGGTTCAAGGTGTCGGGCGGCATTGCGTGAATCATTGCCGATTCCAATCGTGGCGAGTAGGTCACTTCGTGATATGGGCGCTCGAGCGGCACGAAGGATCTGGATGGCTCGATTGATCTCATCATCGGTTGATAGTGACTTTGATAGTGACTTGGATAGTGACTCGGGGTCACTGTCAACGGGTTCATGGGTACTTTGGGAGGACCGGGGGCCTCCGGACATGATGCACGCCGTACCCCCCATTGCTCAATCATGTGGGCTTCGGGGAACACTCGGGCAATGACCTGGTTGCGGATGCGCGACATGCCACTACGCATTGTTTCTATCGTCATGCCCGGGAGGAGACCGCCGAGGCTTTCCACGTACACATGATCATCATAGAATGCGACCCTGATCGGCCCACCTTGTTGGGAGTACTCAGAGTGGACAAGGGCATTGATGACAGCTTCACGCAGAATGTCGAGTGGCACGCTCCAGTCGTCCTTTCGGTTCCATCCAATAAGTGTGGCCTGATTCGCCAGGATCCTGCCTGACATTGGAGTTGCAACTAGTCTTTGCCGTACAGGTCTCGCGTGTAGACTTTGCCGGCGACGTCGTCGAGATCGGGGGTACGGCGGTTGGCAATGATGAGGTCTGCTCGTTGTTTGAAAACATCGAGGTCGTGGACGACTTCGGAATGGTAGAACTCGTCGGCGTCGAGAGTGGGTTCGTACACGATGACGTCCACGCCTTTGGCCTTGATCCGCTTCATGATGCCCTGGATGGACGACGTACGGTAGTTGTCGGATCCGGCTTTCATGACGAGGCGGTACACCCCGACGATATGGGGGTTGCGACCGAGGATGTCAGTGGCTATGAAGTCCTTACGGGTGGTGTTGGCATCGACGATCGCTTGGATGAGGTTCTGGGGCACATCGGCATAATTAGCGAGTAATTGTTTGGTGTCCTTGGGCAGGCAGTACCCCCCGTACCCGAAAGAAGGGTTGTTGTAATCGGTGCCGATGCGCGGGTCGAGGCCCACACCCTCGATGATCTGGGCGGGGTTGAGGCCGCGGATGACGGCGTACGTGTCGAGCTCGTTGAAGTACGCGACCCGCAGCGCGAGGTAGGTGTTTGCGAAAAGCTTGATTGCTTCTGCCTCGGTGGGCCCGGTCAGGAGTACGGGTGTGTCCTCGTCTTCGGTGGCGGCTGACATGAGGTTGGCGAAGAAGTGGCCGTCGGTGCCCTCATCCCCGACGATGATGCGGGAGGGGTGGAGGTTGTCGTACAACGCGGATCCCTCGCGCAGGAATTCGGGGGAGAAGAGGATCCTCGCGCCAAGATGGGTTTCTCGCGCATGGACGGTGAAACCGACGGGGATGGTGGATTTGATAATAATCAACACATTGGGATTGAGGGTGAGGGCGGTGTCAATGACCGTTTCCACGCTGGAGGTGTCGAAGAAATTTTTGTCCTGGTCGTAGTCGGTGGGGGTGGCGATGATGACAATGTCTGCTTGTGTGTAGGCGTGGTGTTCGTCGGTGGTCGCGGTGAGATTCAGGGGCTTGGTGGCGAGGTAGTCCTCGATGAGATCGTCGGCGATGGGGGAGCGTTTGGCGCTGACCAGGTTGACGCGATCGGGGTTGATGTCGACCAGGGTCACGTCATGGTACTGGGACAACAACACTGCATTCGACAAGCCGACGTACCCGGCTCCGGCAACCGCGATTTTCACACAGACGAGTGTATCAGGAGGTGCGGGTGCCATGAAGTACGGGGAAAGCCTGTGGAAAAGTGGGGAAAAATCGGCCTGGCCCAAAATTTCCTGTGGATAAGTCTCCATGGAGCCTTGAAATGGTGTGGAATTAATGGTATCGGATGTTTTCTGAGGAGGGATTCCATGAGACGAAGGTTGATTGTCCTGGTTGTGGCGGCTGTGGGTGTTGTTGGGTTGGTGGGGTGTACGCCGAGCGGCGGGGAGTCGGCCAGCCCGGAACCGGAGGTGACGACGCCGGGTACGAGTCCGAGTCCCCAGTGGACGGCGGAGGAACAAAGTGCGATTGACGCGGTACAGAGGTACCTGGAGGTATGGACGGAGATCGGGCAGAATATTGACACCGCCGATTGGAATACCATTCGTGACGTTGCAAGTGATCCCGCCGCAAATGATGCAGGAGACACGTGGGTGTTGTGGGAAGAGCATGGCTGGCATCTTGAGGGCAGCCCATCTTTTGAGGTGGATCGAGTCGATATCGGAGCGACTGACTACCAAGGAACGAGGTATCATGTCTATGGTTGCTATATCACTGTTAATGTGCATCTGGCAGATCAGGATGGGAATTTGGTAGAGAAACAAGGAGCTGATCGGAGCACAGGCAACTACCTCGTGTTACACCTTGTAGATCCAAGTGACAAGTATTTAGTTCTTGAAGATACTTCGGAGGGAAATCCATGCTAAATAAACATGCAATGTTCTTATGTATTCTGTTCGTTATGGGTCTCATTGGTTTCGAACCAATGCCTAGTGAAGCGGATGGCTGCTCTGTCTCGACGGTTAATGGTGGCGGTCTTCTTCCAATAGGCATAAGTGTCTCTTGCGCAGCAACAACGGGTGGTTCTCAAGGCACGGTTGGATCGGGTTCAGGTTCAGGCGGACCCACAGGATGTTACAAGTCTGACGGGACAGAAGTTGACTGTTGGTTCATGGGATTCTCGTGGAATCCAACATTCGACCTTTATTGCCATGTGGGAAACTATTCCGCTGATAATCCGTTGTGGGATTCCCATCGTGATAGTGCTGGGAATCCTATTGGAACTTTGTATGAGTGTCTGAACAATCTCAATGATTTGTCGAACAACTTGATTCGGTGGGCTGATGATTCTCCGGTGACTCCTCCGGTTCCGGGGACCGATCCAGAAACTCTTGTACGTACCGCGGTAGCACAGCTGGGGTTGCACCCACCGGAGGTGGGAGTGGGCGCGTACGTGTATCCGAACTATACAGATTGGGGATTGTCGTGGTGGGTGGGTGCGCCCATGTGGTTGTGGACCGATTCCGATGATGACCTCCAGTGGGGGACACATACTATTTCCGCTTCAGACGGGGGATTGTCGGTCACGGCGACGGTCACATCGACCAGTGTGGCGTTCGACCCCGGGGACGGGGGATCTCCGGTCACGTGCAGCAGTGCGGGTACGTCTCGGCCGTGGAATCCGGATGATTTGTTGTCGAACCATTCCCCGTCTGGGTGTGAGTACACGTACATGACGATCAACACACCAGGAGACAAGGATTCCCGGTACACGGTGTCCGCTGAGGTCACGTGGACAGTGACCTGGTCCTCCAGTGACGGACAGTACGGGACGTTCACCACGACCATGGATTCCACGGACAATCCCGCCATCCATGTGGGGCAACTGCGTACCGTCCTGGTCACACCCCCATCCCGGTGAGCGATTGGTCGGTGTCAACATTTAAGCAATGGTTGTTCTTGGAAGAGTGGCTGGAATGTGCCCGTCTGCACGTTATTGGGCGCGGAAACGTGCAGACGGGCACATTCCAGGGGGTTATCCGGAGCAGCATGGTTGTTTTCCGGCTGTGGATAACAAAAAAAGTTATCCACAAATTTGAAATTTGTAGCAAATGTGGCAATTCGGTCGCAATGGTCTTGGTATGACAGTTATTCGATTGGATCCCGTGTTCAGATTGCCGGATGCCATGTCGTTCGGGTTAAGCCGGCGGCACATCTCTCCTCAGAGAATCTATCGCGGCTATTACTCATCCGTGGCGCCTGCCCCTCTTCCCGTGCTCGCCAAAGCGGCACTTACCATTGCCGGAGAAAATGGTGTGGTATGTGGCCCCACGGCTTTGCGTCTCGCCGGGGTCGAGCTGCCATCGCGCATCAACGACGATCCCGAGGTTTGGATTCAAGTGCCCAAGTCTCAGACCTGGCCCTCTCGACCAGGAGTACGCCTGGTACGTACCGATCGCCCACATTCGGTAACACGTATTGGTGGTTTGTCCAGTCTCAGCCTGCCCTATTGTTGGTTGCAATTGGCGAGAGACCTGAGTGTCGATGAACTGATCGAGGTCGCCGATGCCATGACTCGGCGCCAGCATCCCGCCACTACTAAGGATTGTTTGTCGGAGGCTATTGAGTCATGGCCACGGGTCCCGGGAGTTGCAAAGTTGCGTGGCGCCCTCGATCTTTGCGTGGAGGGCACGGATTCGATTCCTGAAACAGATCTCAGACTATTGCTTGTCAGAGCGAGATTGCCCATACCCGAAGTCAATGTGAAGGTTGTTGGTCCATTGGGAAAGTGGTTCTACCTGGATCTTGCGTACAAAGAATACATGCTGGCCATCGAGTACGACGGGGTTTACCACGTAGGGGACAAGGCGCAAATGTTTCGTGATGCCGCGCGCCGTCGTACTCTCGAGGATCTGGGATGGAGAATCATCACCGTCACCTCTGCCGACCTTTACCGAGACCCTGCTGGAGTCGTACGATCTGTGTACAAGGCTCTCTTGTCCCGGTGATATTAGCAATGGTCGTTCTTGGAATAGTGGCTGGAATGTGCCCGTCTGCACGTTTCCAGGCCCAAAAACGTGCAGAAGGGCACATTCCAGGGATAATGCTGGGAGGAAACAATGGTTACGCATCGGGTGGTTGGGCGAGAAAGTTCTCGGGGTGTCGATCTTCCCGGGGTACCGATGCACTCGGCGTGTCGATGTTTCCCCGGGTGTCGATGTTTTCCAGGGACGGTGATGATTCTCGGTGTCGATGTGTCCCCGGTGGTGATGTTTCTCCGGGTGTCGACGTTGCCCGGGTGATGATGTTTCCAGGGGGGATTCAATGTTCCTTGGGGATGAGTTTCCAGGGTGGTGATATTTCCCCGGGTGGTGATATTTCCCCGGGTGGTGATGTTCTCGGGGTGATGTTTCCAGGGTGATGATGTTCCTTGGGGATGAGTTTTGCGTACGACTGTGGCGTTGTGGGGTGGGATATTAACGTTTTTTGACCATTTTTCGTTAATTTGCCGCCCCATGACAGGTTTGTGGGACGGAGATGAGGCGGTGGGGGGATAAAACTGGAAGAATGGGTGTGGACGGAGATCCTGCCTGCGGCAGGATGACAAGGTGAGTGGTCAGGATGGCAAGGATGGCAAGGATGGCACAAGGTGGGCAGGATGATTGGGTCGATCAGGATGGTGCCGAGGAGATCCTGCCTGCGGCAGGATGACCAGGTTGGCAAGGCAGGATGACCAAGTTGGCAAGGCAGGATGACCAGGTTGGCAAGGCAGGATGACAAGGTTGGCAAGGATGGCACTAGGTGAGCAGGGATGACAGGGACGGATGATGGAGGAGAGATGACGGACACGAGGACTTTGGCGGACCAGATCATCGAGGTGGCCAATCGATTCGGGGATCCCGGGTATTCGCGGGCGGGGGGCGGCAACGCCTCGTACAAGGAAAATGGGATCTTGTACATCAAACCGAGCGGCACGTCGCTGAAAACGCTCACGGCGGACGATCTCGTACCCCTAAAAGTAGACGTATTGCTTGATGCGCTGCACAGTGACGAGCCAAGCGACGACCCCGTACGGGAGGCAGCGAACGAGGCTCGTGTGGGGATCAATGATGGGCGGCGGCCGAGCGTGGAGATCCTTTTCCATGCCCTGTTGCCCGAACCGCTGGTCGTCCATCTGCATCCCTTGGTGGTCAATGCGTTGGCGTGCAGCACGAACGCGCATGAGTTGGCGCAGGAGGTTTTCGGCGACGAGGTGGTCGTCGTGGACTATGTCGATCCCGGCGTACCCCTCGCACGTGGGATCGAACAGGCGCGAACGGCGTACACGCAAAGGATGGGGAAGGCCCCCGGTGGGCTCACTGTGCTTCGAAACCAGGGGATCATCGCCGCGGGTCACAGCGCTGAAGAGGTGATTTCGCTTGTCGAATGGGCAATAGCCACAATCCAGGCGGCCATCGACGCACGTCCGGCACCGCCGACAAGAGATCTTGGTCCGGATGCGGATCCCGGGGCCCTGATCCGTACCGCCGCCCCGGTCCTTCGGGGATTGTTGGGCGCGGACGACCGTTTGGCTGTGGTGACCTCCGACTCCTCGGAGGTCGTACGGACCCAGACCTGGATGGGCAAACCGGTCGTCAGTGAGGGCCCGGTCTTCCCGGACCAGATCGTGTACGCATCCAGCCTGCCGTGTGTGGTCGAACCGCAGTATGCCCCCCTCGTTGACCAAGTGACAACAGCAGTGTCTCAGTATCAGGACGAGTACGGGCGCAACCCGGTGATCGTCGTACTGCCCGGAAGAGTTGTTTTTGCGGCCGGAGCCGACCATGCGGCGGCCAAGAACTCTTTGGACACGTTCATTGACGCTTTGCAGGTCGCGCGTGACGCCGAGCGGCTGGGCGGGGTCCGCGTCATGGACGAGAAGGAGAGGGGATTCATCGAGACGTGGGAGGCGGAGGCGTACCGCCAACAGGTCGCGGCAAGCACAGACACCGGGCGGATGCATGCGAAAGTGGCCATTGTCACTGGCGCCGCCCAGGGTTTCGGGCTGGGGATCGCCCAGGGGCTCGCGGCTGAGGGCGCCCACGTCGTCCTGGCCGATCTGAACCTCGACGCCGCCCAAGAACAAGCGGACAGGTTGGTCGAGATCCATGGTCCGGGGGCGGCGATGGCGGTGAGAATCGATGTGGCCGACGAGGCGTCCCAGAAACAAGGATTGGACAAGGTTCTGGCCGCGTACGGCGGGGTCGACCTATTCGTCTCCAACGCCGGGATCGCCCGAGCCGCCTCGGTGACCGAGCAACGCATCGAGGACTTTGACCTTGTCACAGCCATAAACTACAAGGGTTACTTCTTGGGTGTGCGTACCGTCGCGCCCATCATGGCCGCCCAGCACGAGGTGCGTCCCGACCTGCTCTTCGACATCGTCGAAATCAATTCCAAATCCGGGCTGGCCGGGTCCTCGCGCAACTTCGCGTACGCCGGGAGCAAGTTCGGCGGGATCGGGCTGACCCAGTCGTTCGCGCTGGAACTGATCGAGTCCGGCATCAAAGTCAACGCGATCTGCCCGGGGAATTACCTCGACGGGCCCCTGTGGTCCGACCCCGAGAAGGGCCTGTTCATCCAGTATCTCAGGGCGGGCAAGGTGCGCGGAGCCTCCAGCGTGGACCAGGTGCGGGCTTATTACGAGTCGCAGGTGCCCATGGGGCGCGGCTGTCTGCCAGCCGACGTCGTACGCGCGGTGTTGTACCTTGTGGAGCAGCAGTACGAGACGGGTCAGGCGCTGCCTGTCACTGGCGGACAAGTCATGATGAGCTGAAAGGGATCGAATGACGACGCAGTATGCGATCCAGATCAGGGCCAAGGACCGGATCGAAATCAACAAGGCCATGGCGGTGCCCGAGGTCGGCCCGAGCCAGATCCTGCTGGAGATCGAGGCGTGCGGGATTTGCTTCTCGGACACCAAACTCATGCATGCCTTCGAGTCCCATCCACGTAAAACCCCTCTTCAAGCGGGGTTGACGCCGACCGAATTGGCCGAGATCCCGACGTACCGCCCAGGTTCGGACCCGGTCGTTCCGGGCCATGAGCCGGTGGCCCGTGTGGCGAAGGTGGGCCAGAAGATCACCCGGTTCCAGGTCGGGCAACGGGTAGTGGTGCAAACCGACTACAGGCATCTGCCCACGAAAGCGTCCAATGCTTCTTTCGGGTACGATTTCGACGGAGGTTTGGAAGAGTACGCCCTTGTCGACGAGCGTATGGTGATCGATCCCGAATCGGGTGAGTCGTACCTCATCCCGGTCGGGGAGACCCCGTCGGCGGCGGCGGTGGCGCTGATCGAGCCGTGGGCGTGCGTAGAGATGGCGTACTGTTTGCCGGAGAGGCGGGGGATCAAGCCAGATGGTTCGTTGTTGGTTGTGATCGATCCTGGCCTGAGACCCGGGGCCGGGTTGTTCGAGTTCATCGACGCGGCGCCCTCGGGGGCGAAGATGGTGTGCTCCTCGATCTCGGCGGTGCCCGAACCGGAGACGTACGACGATATCATCTATGTCGGGGCGGACGCCGGCGACGTGGAAATACTGGGGTCCCACCTGGGCAGACATGGAATTATGAACATTGTCACATGTGGGCAGTCGTTCACGCGGAAGGTGAACATCGACGCTGGCCGGGTGCATTACGACGGGATCCGTTACGTGGGGACCACCGGCGACCGGCCCGAGGACGGGTACTGTTGGGTTCCCGATCGAGGCGAGCTGCGCGCGTACGACAAGGTCGCGGTGATCGGGGCGGCGGGGCCGATGGGCTTGATACACGCCGTGCGTACGCTCACCTCTGGGACCCCGGGAGTCACCCTCGACGCGGTCGATGTGGACGAAAAACGACTGACACGATTGCGTGAGGTTTTGACGCCCATCGCTGCCGAGCACGGAGTCCCGACTCGCGTGTTCAACTCAAACGACACACCATTGACACCGGGTTATACCTATGTCGCGCTTATGGTTGTTTCCCCTTGTTTGTTGTCTGAGATCGTGGACCTGGCCGGGGATGGGGCGATCGTCAACACTTTCGCCGGGTTCGCGGTCGGCACCACCGCGGCGATGGACATGAACACCATTGTGAGCCGCAGGATTTACCTGGTGGGTACGTCAGGATCGCGGATAACCGACATGGAAACGGTTCTACGCCGGCTGGAGGATGGTACGGTGGACACCACGATATCTTTGGACGCTGTCACAGGGATGGCCGGGGTTCCCGATGCTATCAAATCGGTGAACGATCGTACATCCCAAGGAAAAATTATGGTATACCCGAAACTACACGAGCTCGGGTTGACCAGGCTGGTCGACCTGGAGACCAAACTTCCGTTGGTCGCGGCCGCGATGGAAGGCGGACGATGGACGCTGAGAGCAGAAAAGGTGCTGCTCGCGAGCGAGAGGAGAAGCAATGGCTGAAGTGGTGGTGATGCCCCAACTCGGCAACACGGTTCAGACCTGCCTGGTGACGTCCTGGCATGTCAGCGTGGGTGACGCGGTGGTCCCGAGCACGGTGGTGGCCAGCATTGAAACGGACAAGGCGGAGATGGAGGTGCCCGCCGGCGTGACCGGTACCGTGTTGGCCCTGTTGGCCGCGCCCGGGGACGAAGTGCTAGTCAAAGCACCTTTTTTCATCGTCGGAGAACCGGGGGAGGATATGAGCGGTTTGATGCCTATGAACAATGCTACCTCCGAAGTACATGCTGTCGCGGGGACGGCCGGGCAGGGAGGTACGCAGTCTGCCCCGGCGTGGGTGGATCTGTCACAGATAGAACCGAATTCTGGGCTGGAGACACAATCTGGGTCCGGAGCAGGGCAACCTGGGTTGGAAGCACACACTGACGGGATCCGACAACCTGGGCTGGAGGGACAACGTGCCGGGATGCGAGAAACCGAGCCGGACACCCAACCCGTCAACGGCAGTTCGGTGTCCCCTCGCGCCCGGCGGGTCGCCGACGAGGCGGGGCTGGACATCGCGCAGGTGGTGGGCACCGGTCCGCATGGGCGCGTGATGGAATCGGACGTACGAGACGCGATCGAAGCCCGGGACAATGGGTCCAGGGCGGTTAGAAGTGAAGCAATGGTTGATATGGAACCGGCGCGGACGAGGGGAGCAGAGGCAGAAACAATGACTGGGTTTGAACATGGTACGGGGATCGGGGGGCGTGTCACGCGAATGGACATCGAGAACGCTGCCCTGGTGGAGGAGGCCCCCCACCACGCGGTGATCGACGAAGAGGTGGATACCGAGGTGGATGGTCCTCAGGCCGGTTCCGGGGATCAGTTCATTCCAGAATCACCGAATCAGGTGTTCACGCATGCCGATGAGGATCCCCCCAACCCAAGTAACGTAGAACTACTACGTCAGGATGACTTGGGGGTACGGGCCGAGGTGTTCACGCATGCCGATGAGGATCCCCCCAACCCCGGTGACGTAGAACTACTGCGTCAGGATGACGTGGAAGTGCGTCAGGATGACGTGGGGTTTCCCGGGGCGTACGTGGAGAGTTCCCTGGTGGGGATACGGAAACTGGTGGCGGAACGTACGATGGCGTCGCTGGCGCAGCACGCGCAACTCACGTTTGACGCCTCGGCGTCGGCGGAATCATTGTTGAGGTTGAGGGCCACATTCAAGGGGTCGGGTCCGGAATTGGGGATGAGCGGGGTCACGATCGGGGACCTGGTGGCGTACGCCGCTGTGAGAGTGGCAATGAAACATCCTTCTATCAATGCGACCTATCAGGACAAGGTTCTGCGTACCTTTGAGCGGGTGCATCTGGGGATCGCTGTGGACACTCCGCGCGGGTTGCTGGTGCCGACGATCAGGGACGCCTCGGCGATGGGGTTGAGCCAGTTCTCGGCACGGGCCAAGGTTGTGGCCGACCAGGCGCGGTCCGGCAACATCAACCCTGACATGCTCACCGGGGCAACGTTCACTGTCACGAACCTGGGGGCGTACGGGATCGAATCCTTCACCCCCATCCTGAATTCTCCGCAGATCGCCATTCTCGGCGTCAACACGATCCTGCCCAGGCCGGTGATCAACCCGGATGGATCGATCAGCGTCGAGCGGCGGATCTCGTTCTCGTTGACGGTGGACCACGCGGTGGTCGACGGGGCTGACGCGGCTCGTTTCCTGCAGGCCCTCGCCGCGTACATCTCCACCATCGAGGTGTCCATTCTGGCTGAAGGAGGAATCAATGCCTGATTACGATGTGATCATCCTCGGGGGAGGTCCCGGTGGGTACATCGCCGCCGAACGGCTCGGGCAGGCGCGTAAATCAGTGCTCCTGATCGAGAAAGGATTCCTTGGGGGTACCTGCCTCAACGCGGGGTGCATCCCCACCAAGGCGTTGCTGAACTCGGTGAACGTGTACGACCAGGCGAAGCATTCGGCGCCCATCGGCGTGAGTGCGAACCAGGTGTCGTACGACTGGGAGACCATGCAATCGTGGAAGGCGAAATCTGTGTCCACCCTTGTCGGAGGGGTGTCGCAGATGATGAAGCAATACAAGGTGCGGGTGATCCACGGCGAGGGGCGCATGGTCGGACCCACGACAGTGGAGGTTGACGGTGCCGCCTACACCGCAACGGATGTGATCCTCGCCACAGGATCGGTGCCTTTCGTGCCGCCCATCCCGGGAGTGACGGGCAACCCCGCCGTCGTCGATTCAACCGGTTTATTGACCATTGACGCGGTTCCGGAGCGGCTGGCTGTCGTCGGCGCCGGAGTCATCGGGATCGAGTTCGCCTCGATCTTCTCCCGGTTGGGGACCGCGGTCACCGTGGTGGAGATGATGGATGAGGTCCTGCCCTTCATGGAGCCGAGCCTCGCCGCACGGCTGCGGGGATGCATGCCGGAGGTTGATTTCCGGCTGGGGGTGAGTGTGGAATCGATCAACGATTCGAGCTTGTCCTACTCCGAGGTGGGCGAGACCCATCAGGTGGACGCCGATCTGATCCTCATGGCCGCGGGGCGTCGTCCAGCAGTGGACGGCTGGGGAGCGGATGTCATCGGACTCGATATGGGCCCGGCGGGGATCACGGTCGACGACCGGATGCGTACCTCCATCCCCCACGTGTGGGCCGTCGGCGACGTCACGGGCAGGTCATTGCTCGCGCACGCGGCGTACCGGATGGGGGAGATCGCCGCAGCCCAGATCCTCGATCCGGACGCGGGTGAGAAAGGCCAGGTCATGCGGTGGGACACCGTGCCGTGGGCGTTGTACTCCTCGCCGGAAGCCGCGGGGGTCGGGCTCACGGAAGAGGAGTGCGCCAAGAGGGGGATCGAGGTGACGACGTCCAGTGTGCCACTGGTGCTGTCCGGACGGTTCGTGGCTGAGAGCGGGCTCAGCCGGGCGGGGGCCGTCACCATCATCGCCGAATCCGGGTCGCGCGTGATCCGCGGGATCCAGGCGATAGGGCCGTACACCCCGGAGATGATCTGGGGAGCGGCGGCCGTGCTGGAAATGGAATTCACCGTCGACGACGTACGGCAACTCGTCTTTCCCCATCCCACTATCAGCGAAGGCATCCGGGAGGCCGCATGGGCCTTCCCCGACTAGACACCACCCCGAAGGAGCACAGTATGACAAAAAGATTGGTTGTTGACCCGAGCAACGTGCGGGCCAAGGGATCCATACGCCCACCCGAAATCCTCATCAACACCTACCAACTCGACATCGTCGCGGAATCCAACAGGTACGGATCGGTGGGGTTGGTCAACGTTCTGCACGACATGATCGTCATTCGTGAGTTCGAGACCATGCTGAACTCCATCACAACAACAGGGTCCTGGCAAGGGATTTCGTACAATCATGTCGGTCCGTCCCATCTGTCGATGGGCCAGGAGGCGGCCTACGTGGGCCAGGCGCTGGAATTGGGACCCGAGGACCTGATCTTCGGATCCCACCGCTCACACGGGGAGGTTCTGGCGAAATGCCTCTCGGCGTCGCGGAAGATGGATCCCGGTGCGGTACAGGCGATCATGGAGGGTTTTTTGGAGGGGACGACCCTGAGGCTGGTGGAATCCCTGCCCTTCGGGTCTGAATCCGAGCTGGTGTCGAACTTCATCCTGTTCGGCACCCTGGCCGAGATTTTCGCCCGCAAAGCGGGGTTCAACCGGGGGATGGGCGGGTCCATGCACGCCTTCTTTGCTCCCTTCGGGTCGATGCCCAACAACGCCATCGTCGGCGGTTCGGCGCCGATCGCCCAGGGCGCCGCACTGTTCAAGAGGCTCAACAAAACCCCCGGTATCGTTGTCGCCAACATCGGGGACGCCTCCATGGGTTGTGGGCCCGTGTGGGAGGCGATGAATTTCTCAGCCATGGACCAGTTCCGGGGCTTGTGGCCTCAGTCCGCGGGAGGCAACCCCCCGATCCTGTTCAATTTCTTCAACAATTTCTACGGCATGGGCGGCCAGACAGACGGCGAGACCATGGGGTACGACGTGCTGGCCCGGGTCGGCGCGGGGGTCAATCCGCAGGCGATGTACGCCGAACGTGTCGATGGGTACAGTCCGCTGGCGGTCGCCAACGCCGTACGACGCAAGAAAGAGATCTTGTTGGATGGCGAGGGTCCCGTGTTGCTGGATGTCGTGACCTATCGCATCTCGGGGCATTCCCCCTCCGACGCTTCCAGCTACCGTACGAAAGAGGAAGTGGAGTTGTGGGAGCAGGCGGATTCGATCCAGGACTTCTCAGCGAGGTTGGTCGGCGCGGGGATCATCACCGATTCCCAGATCGCCGACATGCGCTCCCGGGCGGTCGCCCAACTCGTCAGAGTCCTGGAATTGGCTGTTGACGAGGAAAGATGCCCGCGTGCCGATGCGAGATTCATCGAGTCGGTGATGTACTCCAACCGCCATGTGGAAGCTTTGGGATCCGGTGTGCCCGAGCTGTCCCAGCCCCTGGAGGACAACGCACGGGTGAAGTCCATCGCGACCAAGGTCCGTACTGCCAGGGATGCCGGGGGCGATCTCGTGTCGAAGGCACGGACGTACCAGTTCCGCGACGGCTTGTTCGAGGCGATGGCCCATCGGTTCGCGATCGATCCGACGATGGCCGCGTGGGGAGAGGAAAACCGCGACTGGGGCGGTGCTTTCGGGGTGTACCGTGGTTTGACTGAGCTATTGCCGTATAACAGGCTGTTCAATGCGCCGATATCCGAGGCGGCGATCGTGGGCGCGGGAGTGGGGTACGCGCTCTCCGGCGGGCGGGCCGTGGTGGAGTTGATGTATTGCGACTTCCTTGGCCGGGCGGGGGATGAGATCTTCAACCAGGCCGCCAAATGGCAGGCAATGTCGGCTGGGTTGTTGACGATGCCCCTTGTGGTACGGATTTCGGTGGGCAACAGGTATGGTGCGCAGCATTCGCAGGACTGGTCGGCGTTGGTGGCCCACATCCCGGGGTTGAAGGTGTATTACCCGGCGACCCCGACCGACGCGAAAGGGATGTTGAATCTGGCGTTGGCGGGCACAGATCCGGTGATTTTCCTGGAGTCGCAAAAGCTCTACGACGTCGGGGAATACTTCGAGCCGGGCGGGGTGCCCCTCGAGTATTACGAGACAGAAGAGGGCCAACCTGTGGTACGGCGCGAGGGGAGCGATCTCACGATCGCGACCGTTGGTCCCGCGTTGTACACGGCGATGGAGGCGGCATCGAGGTTGGAACGTTATGGCTTGTCAGCGGAGGTGATCGATCTGCGATTCCTGACGCCATTCGACTATGAGAAATTGTTGGCGTCGGTACGGAAGACCGGGAGTTTGATTCTTGTGTCCGAAGCGGTGGAGCGCGGAAACTTCCTCCACACCGTTGCCGACACCGTGACACAGATCGCCTTCGATGATCTGGACGCCCCCGTGGTCGTGATGGGCGCCCGCAACCACATCACCCCGGCGCCGGAGATGGAGAGGTTGTTCTTCCCCGAACCCGAGACCATCCTCGACGTCGTCCACACCCGGATCCGTCCTCTGCGGGGGTACGTGCCCACCTCGGACCAGTCCGAGACCGAAATGTTGCGCCGGGCCAGGCACGGGGTGTGAATGGGGGTACGTCGTGTGAATGGGGGTACGTCGTGTGAATGGGCATGTCCGCCCACAGTCGCATCGAAGTCCGGTGGGTGAGACTGCCCGCCCGTGGAAGCAAGATTCATTGACGTGCTCTGTCTGTTGTTGGGAAATGTCAGATTTTCTGGACATTTCTCAACAACAGATGGAGTAGGGAAAGAGCAGTAGTCATTTGCTGATTGGGAGAAGTCTCACGTGGAGGGTTCAGGCGCCGAATCCCACGGGGCGTGCGTGTTCCTGGCCGAACTCGATGTAGGCGATGGAGGAGGCGGGGATCATCATCTGGCGTCCTGTGGCGTCCGTGAGCGTCAACAGGTCGTCGTTCGTACGGGCCTGGGAGTAGGCCTCGACGACCTGGGCCATCGTGAGGTCGACGTTGAGTGTCGCCTCGCGGGAGACGTTTTGGATTCCGATTTTGATTTCCATGATTTCCTTCCTCAGGATTGTCGTTCTTGCTCGATGGCGGGGCGTACGACGATGCGTGTCCATGCTCCGACGTAAATGCGCATGTCAGGGGTGATTTGGGTACGGGCGGTGATGGGATCGTCTGGCAGGGAGGCGGTCGCGTCGGCGACGAAAGTACCATTGGCGGATTCGAGGTCGTTGATGTACCAATAACCGTCGGCGGAGGTGAGGTACGCCTGGCGGCGGCTGCATCCCGTGTCAGGTTCGCAATCGATGTCCGGGTTGATGTTGCGGCTGGCGGAATGGCGTCCGATGAGCGCTGATTCTTTGAGGGGTACGATCCGTGGCGGGCCCTGAGGGGGCATGGGATCGGTGGACTCCTGGAATGCGTACCACTGGGGGTCGACCCACACCTCGGCCACGAAGGGGATGTGTTGTCTGGTCGGGGCGTGTGACGTCGGGGTACTGGATGGGGTTGGGGTACTTGGTGTACTCGGTGTGCTCGGGGTGCTTGATGGTACTGGCGTACTTGGCGTACTGGATGATGCCGGTGGGGCCGATTCTGGTTGAGGGGACTCACCCGATTTGTCCGATGTACTATCGTTGTCAGAAATCGGCGAATTTCCATCTTGACCAGGTGAGACAGAAGACCCATGGCTGGGGGGGAGGCCCAACTCGGTGTGGAGGTCTTGTTGGGGGAGGGCTCCGGTGGTGTAGTCGTACCCGCAGGATTCGCAGAAGAGGGCGTTGTCTTGTCTCGGGGCCCCGCAGTTGGGGCAGGTTTCGGGCTCGGGCGCCGGTGGGGGGGCGTCGGGCACCACGGGCATGCCGCAGATGTCGCAGAAATCGTCTGCCTGGGTCTCGTGACCGTCCACGCAATGAGCCATGTTGCTATCCTCTGATCCTTGTCGTTCGGGTTGAGGCTGTGTCGAGGGCCATCTCGTCCGCCTTTTCGATGTTCTTCTTCAGTCTGACTGTGCCGGTTGCCGCGTCGGAGATGTCCACGACCCGGCCCAGCCGGGTGGTCGCTTCCGCGTTGCCGGTCTCGGCTGCCAACTGTACCGCTCTGCCCAGCTTCTGTGTGGCCGTATGGTCGTCGCCCTGCGCGCGGGCGGCCAATCCCTCCTGGATGGCCGAGGCGAGTTCTGTCTGGCCCGTGTAGTGGGCCACCTCGGGGCTGATCCTGGCCGTGAGCGAGTCGTCGGCGGACCATTTCGCCTTGACCAACCCCTGGGTGAGGATCGCGGTGCCGGTCGCCAGTTGGACACGCGCGGCCAACTGCTCGGTGCCGACTGCTTTGGCGGGCAGGCGTACGCAAATGTGGTAGTCGCGGGACTCGTCGCCCCACGCTCCGGTGGGGAAGGTGGAGGTCAGGGCGTCCACCGGGGTGCCACGGTGGGTGAGGTCCTCGACCGTGGGGGAGACCTGGCGTACGAAAATGATCTGGGCTCCCTGGGGGATCCACACCCGAAGCTGGGCGTCGGGAACCCCGCGCGACATGGAACGGGTGATCAACTCCTGGAAGATACGCGGCAGGTCGCGGGCCGACGGGATCACATCGACCGTACCCAACAAAGCTTGTGCGATCTTGCGGATTTCGGAGACCTGCCACTCCACTCCGATGCCGCGGCAGTCCACCTGGAATTCGCCCAGGCACTGGCGGATCGCCGAATCGAGCTGGGTGGCCGACTCGTTGTGGTTCTCACCGTCGGTGAGCAGGATGGCATGTTTGCCGACGAGGCTGGGGATGGAGCGGAACAGGGAGCGCGCCAGCAACAGCCACGAGCCCATGGCCGTACCCCCGTCAGCCCTGAAAGAGGCAATGGCACGTTTGGCGGCTGCCCGGGCTCCGGCGTCCATCCGGATCATCCCAGGACCGGAAGTGACCCGGGGGTACGCGAGATAGGCGCGGTGGTTGCCGGCGATGATGGCGAAGTAGGTGCCGTCCAGGATGGTGTCCACGGCGACCATGGCGGCGTCTTTCGCAGCCTGCATGTTGACCAGGCCCATGGACGCCGAGGTGTCCACGATCACGATCTCGCCGACGTCTCCCACACCGGTCTGCCCTGCGGCCCCCGCGTCCGAACAATCGACACGAACGATAGCATTAACATCTGTGTTGCCGTCTGCCAGGTATTCGTTCTGGTAAACCATCGAGGTGAAAACAGCCATGAGACAAGTCTAGACTTCTTCGCCGGGCAGGGTTGGCACCTGCTCGTCGGCCTCAGCAGGAGTCAGCCTCGCGCAGGCGACAGTGATGTTGTCGTGGCCTCCTTGTTCGTTGGCCCACCCCACCAGTTTGGTGGCGAGGTGCAGGGCGGAGGGGTCCCCGGCCGCGAACGCTCTCACCAGGTCGCGTACGGCCGCTGCCTCCGAGGCATAGTTCCACAAGCCGTCCGAACAGGCGACGAGCCATCCCGGGGTGTCCACGGACGAGGTGGTCAGATAGGGGACCAGGTCCAGCGCGTCGCGTCCGAGCCATTTGGTGATCGTGTGGGCGAAGATCGACGACTCGGCCTCCGCACGACCCGTACCCGAGTCGATCCCGTCCTGGGCGAGGGAATGATCCTTGGTCAACTGGTACGGTTCGGCGTCGTCGGGCAGCCAGTAGATCCGGGAGTCGCCCAGGTTCGCGCACCACACGCTCTGGTCGTCGATCACGGCGATGGCAATTGTGGTGGCGGCGGAATTGGTCGAGGAGGGATCGGTCGAATCGATCACCGCGTCGTTGGCCTGGCCGATGGCCTGGGTCAGAAGGCTCTGGATCGCCGCGTTGCGCGACGATGGGGTGCCGGTCCCCTTGGGGTCGTTCATCCACAACAGGTCGCAGGCTGTGGCCGCGGCCGCCATGGACGCCACGTCGGAGTCCTCTGAGGTGGTGACACCGTCGCACACGACGATCACCGCTCGCCCACCCTCCGCCCGGCACGCCAGGGCGTCCTCGTTGCGTCCATGGGCCAGCCCGATGTCGCACACACCGGCCACCCAGTCGGCCGGGGCGACCTCGTAGTGTTCCCGCAGGCTCCTCGCCTTCTGGCCGCACTGCAAACAATAACCGTCGATGCCCAGCTCGCCTCCGCACGCCACGCATGAACTGGGGTACGGGGACTGAGCCGGTTGGGCGGGGCGCAACGGCGCCGTGACCTCCGAACCGGAGTCGTTCCACTCCACTCCCGGTGCGTCATTGTTGAAAAATGTCATATCACTGTCCACTTCCTCAGGGCATTCGCCTGATCGATGAGGGCCACACGTTTTTGGGGGTCGAGTTCCAGGCTGGCCTGTTGGCGCAGGATGGACTCGATCTTGGACCGGAGATCAGACCTGGTCACAGCGACATTGCCAATTTTCGGTACGGTGCGGTTGCGTGCCGCCTTCGTGGAGGCCGCGTTCGCCCAGGGGAGGGCTTTGCGGAAGATGTCCAACTCCAGGCGCAGCCGCTCCTCGGTGCTGGTCGACGCCTGGTGGACAGCGTCGTACGCCTTGGTCAGGTCGGGCAGGCCCGTCCCGGAGGAGGTGAGGTACGAGGCTGCGAGCAGCCTGGACTGAGACCAGCCACCCGATGTGGTCGGCACAAGGTCCAACGCCTCCAAGACCGATCCCAGATCGATGATGTGACCCTTGGCGTCACGTCTCTTCGCCCGTACGCGGGCGAGACCGAACGCGGCCCCGGCCACATAGGCGCCGTCAGTCCTCACGCACACCTGGTACAGCTGTTCGGCGAGGTCCAGAACCCCACCCATCTCGCAGGCCACCGCCAGCGCGAATTTGGGGGCCAACTCGCCGGGGATCTGCCCGTACACAGCGTTGAAGCAGGATTGCGCCTGGGCCCAATTGCCCGTGTTCAAGGCAGCCAGCCCCTCGATCCAGGCCGCCCTCCACTCCCAGGGATCGCGGGCGAGGATCTCGTCGATCGTCGAGGAGATGGTCTCCGTCGCACCCAGTTCGATCGCGGTCATGCACAATGCCAGTTGTACTTCCAGTGTTTTGGTGGGGGAGTTCAACAGGACCTGGTACCGCTGCTGGGTGGTCATGGCCTGATCCATGGACGCGAGCGTCATCCACGCGGGATCGGTGACGTCGGGTTTGAGCCGGGGCAGGTGCTTCCAGGTGAAGGCGTCTCCGACGACGGTGGGGGGATCGAACAGGTCGGAGGGCGCCGACGTGGTCGCCGCGGTGTTGTGCGCGACGCAGACCACTTCGCGCAGGACGCCGGTCATCTGGTGGCGCATCTCCTCGACCGAGGAGAAACGGTCGGCCGGGTCGGGCGCGCACGCCTTGGCGATCAGGCGGTACGTGGAGTCGTACTGGATGAAGACGGGGATCTGTTCGATCGGCGGCAGAGTGGTGGCGTACGTGGTTTGATAGCCCTTCACCTCGGCGCAACAGATCAGCAGGGTACGACCGAGGGTGAAAATGTCCGAGGCGACGCTGCATCCCTGGGTCGCCACCTCTGGGGCCTGGAAACCCACTGTGCCGAAGATGACCGACTCGTCGTCGTCGATGCGGCGCACCCCGCCCATGTCGATCAGTTTGACGGAGTCCTCGACATGCATCAGATTGTCGGGTTTGAAGTCGCAATACAACAACCCACGGGCGTGGAGGTAGCTGAACGCGGGCAGGATCTCCAGGATGTACGCGCACGCCTGGTCGACGGGGAAGGGGTCGTAGATTCCCCCGTTGGCGTCCATGCGGGCCTTGAGGATCTGCTTCAACGATCGGCCTCCCACGAACTCCATGACGATGTACGCGCCGCCCTGGTGGGTGACGAAATTGTAGATCTCGACGATGAGGGGATGTTGGATCTGAGCGAGGAAACGTTGCTCCGCCATCGCGGCCTGCATGGAGGCCTCGTCCCCGGCGTTCAACAACCCTTTCAACACGACCCAGCGGTTGGAGACGTTTCGGTCCTGGGCCAGATAAATCCATCCCATGCCCCCGTGGGCCAGGCATCCGCGCACCTCGTACTGTCCGGCCACGATGTCGCCGGGGGAGAGTTTGGGGGTGAAGGAGTATGGCTTGCGGCAGCTCGGGCAGTACCCCTCGAGCCTGCCGGGGGAGCCTTTGGACGAGCGGCCGACCTCGGCTCCGCAGTGGGGGCAGAACCGGCGGTCCTCGGGCACTTCGGGGTTGGTGAGGATGGCCGAGGCGGGATCCACCAGGGGTTCGGGGGGGATGGTGGTCAGCCCCGCTCCGAGATGACCGGTCGTACGACGGGAGGCCAGGGGTTGGATTCTGATGACGCCGGTTCCCGCCCTTGCCGAACCCAGGTTGACTGTGCCGATCTGGCTCGTGGTTGTCGAGGGGGCGGCAGGGGCCGTGCTGCCCTCAGGCGCCCCGCAGGTGTCGCAATAACCGTCTATGATGTGGCCGGGGCATCCGGGCATCAGACATGGTCCTGTGCGGCGAAGCGTGGGAACGGCGCCAGGCACCCCGGACCGGCTCCCCGGTGGTACGGGGGTTGGGTTCTGTGCGGGTGCCGGGCGAGGCGAGGGCGTCGGGCGGGGTGCGGCTCGGGAGACCGAAGCCGGGGCGGGCGCGGCGGGCATGCCGCACACATTGCAGTATCCGTCTTCGATGATGCCCGTGCAGCCGGGTTGGGTGCATCTCATGAGGGACTCCCCGCAGCGTCGAGGGCCTTCTGATTGGCGGTTTGGACGATGTCCAGCGCCCGGCTGACCTGGTCCAGACGGGCGAGGTAGGAGTCCAGTTCCGTGGCTGTGGCGGGGATCTCGCCGAGGGCTTCGACGTGGGGCACAGCGTACTTCGGCGCCGGGTTGACTTGGGCACGGGTCCTGGCGACCAGATCCTGGATGGCTTGTTCCCTGGCGACCAACCCGGCGCGGCGGGAGCGTACCTCATTCAGTTTTCCGGCGAGCATGGCCCGCTCGGCATGGCCAACAATTAAGTCGCGTTCCATGTGTGCGGCCCGTACTTCCAGAGGACCGAGGATCCCGCCGATGTCAGCCCCGCGTTCTGACTTGTCGATGAGGGATCGTACGTCCCCGGCCAGGTCGGCGATCTCGTCGTCGGTGACCGTACGATCCTGGGGGGCGTCCAATCCGGCCTGGTCACGGATTCGTTCGACCTGGGCCAACAGGGAGGCGATGCGAGCGGACACCTGGGTGGGCTGGGGCGCCAGTTGGTACTTCGATGAGAGCTGGGCGATGAGGGCCTCCAACATCCGGCAGGCCTCCGGCATGGAGATGGCAAGCCCGCCGCCGGAGTTGATGGTGGTGCCGGGGGTGAGCATGTCGTTGAGGTTCGACCAGATCATCACGGCGAGTTTTTTCAGGTCCTCGTCGGTGACCCGTCCGGAATCCCACACCCTGGTCACATCGGTGTAGCGGTCCCGGATGGCCTGCCACACAGTCAATGTCATGGCAATGTCCTGGATGCCCTGGAACTGGCCGGAGGCTTGCATCTTTTGGTCGAGGCGGTCGAGGTCGCGGCGGGCGTCGTCGATCCATGTGCCGAGTTGGTCGAGATAGGCGAGCATCTGGGATGACGTCGGGGGTTTTTGTGGGGAGCCTTCGGGCCAGGGGACGCTCATGCGTACTCCTTGGTACGGGCGTGGATACCGGCGAGGGTCGCGATGATGGCGATCACGCAACAGGTCGCGACCGTGATGACATATCCGAGGGCCGGTACGACCAGGCTCATGGAAGCCGGGCGTTCGGCGTCGATCGCGGCGCTGATGGCGTTCGCGGCGTCCTGCCACACGGATTGGTCCTGGATCAGGGCCTTTCGCGCATCCGGGTCGCTGGTGGAAGAAATGGTACTTTGCGATTTGGTCAGGGCAGAGACGGAGGTTGAAACCGAGGAATACACGGGGTTGGCGGAATTGACGGCGGTGGAAGCCGACGACACGGAATTTGTGGCGGACACGGTGTGGGTCTGTGACGAGTCAGGTTCGAGTATCGACAATGCATCTTCACTCAGCGAGGTCCAGACATCGGATTCCGCCGTGCTCAACGAGGCGATGCGCGAATCTGTGACGGAGATTTTCCCTGACTGGTTGGCATAGACGCCAACGGTCACGATGGCGGCGATGATGGCGAGCAGCCCGACACTCAGTCCGATGTTGATGACCCGGTGGCTGCGGCGGGCGGTCACGACGGACACGACGACGAACCCCAATCCCCCCAGGACGCTCGCCACGATGGACAAGACGATGAACGGTGTGGAGGAGGACTCCTGGTTGGACGTGGCGTTCAGCTGCCATGTGATGGCCTCCAGCACATCAGCGTAGCTCGATGTGATCTGGGTCGTCGCGTCTGGCGCCATCCCCGCTCCGAGCGCGTCATGGTGGGCCACGGCACAGGTGTCCTGCCAGTCTCCCAACGCAGTCGCCACATCCTGAAGATCAGCGGGGTGGACAGCACTGGCTGCCGCCCCGAGGAGCAGAAGGTCGACCTGGGTACGGGAGTCATCATAGGTTTTCCAGGAGTCAGCCCCCGTGGTCTGCGGGTCGATGAGCGATATCAACGCCGCGGACTGGGCATGGGTGACCTCGGAGCGCAGATCGCGCAGGTCCTGGGCGTGGACCAGGGCTCCGGCTGAGGTCTCCTGGTGGGATTGTGAGGCGAGGACGGAGGCCAGGCACAGCACAGTCGAAACGAGAGTCCACACCACCAGTCCCACTCTCATCACCTGGAACAGGCGCGGCCCGGACATGTGGGGGGCCAGCGGAGCGGCGGTTTTCTTGACGGGCAGGGACGGGCGGGCGGGGACGGCCCTGCCCGGGGTCTGGCTGGCACGAGTGGGGGAGACGGTGGGTGTGGGCATCATGCCACCTGATCATCGGGGATGTCGGGGGTCGGGCTGGTGCCGGGGGTGGCGGGGATCCTGCCTTCGCCAGGATGACTGGGGTCGGCAGGATGACTGGAGTCGGCAGGACTGGGGTCGGCAGGAC
>JGI24699J35502_11134032_pt1 | contig 25745 bp, 23 predicted proteins | sample TergutMp193P4_FD_35502 | JGI IMG/M metagenome (IMG submission 35502)
AAAATTTGTTGCTTATTACAATAACAATATTTTTGAGAGACACAAGGTTGGGCGATAATTTATTATGTGATAGCATATTATAATATTTTTATAATAAAAAATTAATGTTAAACACTCAATTTTCAATTTATGAAAAAACTCTTTGTTGAAAGTAATGGGGTATCTTATCGAAAGATACCTAAAGTTCTATTAATTTGTATAGGACTACTCTTAACTTTGTGCTATCCTGTGAATGCACAAGGACAATCTGTCAAAGGAAAAGTTGCGGATGCTTCCACTCACGAACCCTTAGTTGGCGTTTCCGTTATAGTGAAAGGAACACAAAATGGAGCAATCAGTGATGCTAACGGAAATTATTCGCTCGAAATTTCGTCTTCTAATGCTACATTAACATTTTCTTATTTAGGCTATCGCACCATAGAGATGCCTGTGAACGGAAGAAGTGTTATAGACGTGACTCTTTCTGAAGATACTAAGCTTCTGGATGAGGTAGTCGTAGTCGGATACGGCACTATGCGCAAGAAAGATTTGACTGGCTCTGTCGTTCAAATTATTCCCGACAGAATTGCCATCGATAATCCTAAAACCGTACAGGATATTCTTCGCGGCACTGCGGGAATGGCTGTAAATTATGATCCTACGGCAAAGGGAGGCGGTTCGATACAAGTTCGCGGACAACGCTCTATTTATACCGACGGACAACATAATGATCCGTTGATTGTCCTCGATGGAATGATGTTTACAGGCGAAATGTCGGAAATTAATCCCGACGACATCGGTCAAATCGATATTCTGAAAGACGCTTCGGCTGCCGCCATTTATGGGGCAAGAGCTGCGAACGGCGTTATTATCATCACTACTAAAAAGGGAAAATTAGGCAAGCCTGTTGTCAATGTCAGCGTTAGCGTTGGAGCCACGACAAAAAGCGCATATCGTGAAATGTGGAATCAGGATGAATATATGCAAATACGTGAAGATTGGCGTAAAAAGGATACCTATGGGCTAAATGATGCAGGCGTATATGAGGCTTACGTAGCAGGCGGCGTTCCGCGTGGCTATTATGATAATCCCAATAATTTGGCAAGTATGGGCATTGATTTGAATACATGGCGGACTACCGGACCTCTTCTACCGTCTGCCGGAGAATCTGACCGCAGTCTTTATGCGCGGCGTCTTGGCCTCGGACAGGACGGCACCGATTTAATATTGGCTAATTATGTTGCCAATAAAACATTTGATTGGTGGAATCATACTTTCCGGACAGGCTTCAATCAGGATTACAATGCCAGCGTGTCAGGAGCCAGCGACAGGATTAATTATTATATGTCGTTTGGTTATCAGAAAAATGAAGGCGCCGTAACCGGCAACTTTTTCGATAACATTCGTTCCAACATAAAGGTAGAGGGTGAGGTAAATAAATGGTTATCAATAGGCGCTAATGTGAACTTCCAAAAACGTAGTGACGGTGATTTACAGCCCAATTTGACTCCGCTTGATTATGAAGCACAAAACAATCAGTTGCGCAACTCTCCATATAGTGATTATCGCAATGAAGACGGAAGTTTGGCGCAATATCCAATGGGAATCGGCTCAAGATTAGGTACAAACTTCGATTTCAACCGGCAATTTATGGAATTAGACAGAGGTTATTATGTACTCAACACCATTTTTAACGCCAAAGTTAAGTTGCCGCTCAACATCACCTACTCGTTCAATGCTCAGCCCAGATATCAATGGTATCACGAATATTACTGGGAATCGTCAGCTAATCCGGCTTGGGCGGCGAACCCCAATGGATTGGTTAACCGGGAAAATAATTGGCAGTTCAATTGGTCGCTCAATAATACCCTTGCATGGGAACAGACCTTTGCTAAAGTGCATCGCGTTAGCCTTACTTTGGTGCAGGAAGCCGAAAGAACCCAGTCGTGGTTAGACCGCATTGAAGCACGCAATTTCCAACCTTCGGATGCGCTGGGGTTCCACAATACGGCAAGCGCCACAAAGGACAACAGCAATTTTAGGACCACTGATACCCGTCAGTCTGCCAATGCTTTGCTTGGCCGCTTGTTTTATTCCTATAACGACCGCTACATGCTAACTACTTCGCTCCGCCGCGACGGTTATTCAGCTTTCGGACAAAATAACCCATACGCAACCTTCCCTTCGGCAGGGGTGGCATGGGCATTTACCAATGAAAAGTTTTTTAACTTTGAGCCGATGAATTATGGTAAGCTGCGTGTTACCTGGGGCAGAAATGGTAACCGTTCGCTGAACGACCCTTATCTTTCCCTTGCGAATCTTTTAGTAGGAGACTTCCGGTATGGATATATAAATAACCAAGGCAATTTGGTTAATTTCCAATATTTATCGGTTGACCGTATGGCAAATCCGAATCTGCATTGGGAAAAATCGGAAGCATGGAACTTTGGGCTGGACTTCGGTTTCTGGAAAAACCGTCTTTCAGGTACCATTGAGTATTATAACATTACTACTCGCGATATGATTATGAATAGATCCTTGCCGGGGTTCCCTGGTTTTTCATCTGTTATGACCAATCTCGGCGAGGTAAGCAACAAGGGGTTTGAAATTTCTCTTACTTCAGTGAATATCAAAAACCCCGTCGTGGAATGGAGTACCACCGTAAACTTTTCGTATGACAAAAACAGGATAGAGCATCTCTACTATACCTACGAAAATATACTCGACGCCAACGGAAATGTTATAGGCAGAAGGGAAACGAATGACCCTGGAGCCCGTAACGGCGCCGGTTGGTTCATTGGTCAGCCCATCAACGCTATATGGGACTTCCTCCAGACCGGTATTTGGCAGGTGAATGAAATTGAAGCAGCGAAAGAATACAATCAGAGGCCGGGCGATCCAAAGATTTGGAAAAATCCCGACAACCCCATTCAAAAAAATGCAAGTGATCAGTATATTTATAATAATGACGATAAACAGTTTTTAGGACAAACTACCCCTCCTGTAAACTGGTCGATGCGTAATGATTTCACGCTGCTCAAGAACTGGACCGTTTCGATAAATATATATTCGCGGATGGGACACAAAAGCACTAATGGTAACTACCTGAATAACGACAATGCGAGCAACATTTTGGTACAAGGCGCCAATGACTTTAAAAAGGAATACTGGACGCCCGAAAATCCCAGCACCGAGTATGCACGGCTTCAAGCATCAGGACCCAGCGGGGCAACTACCGCGCCGAAATTGTTTGACCGTTCTTTTATACGCTTAGAAAATATATCGGTAGCATATACCCTGCCTTTAGCGTTGACTTCAAAACTTGATATCGAGAAGGTAAGGATATACGGCACTGTACGCAATGTTGCCGTATGGTGTAAAGACTGGCCTTACGGCGATCCGGAAACAGATTCCTCACCTAATACCGTCACGATTAACAACGGTTTGGGCGGCTTGGCTACAAGAGTATTCACATTGGGATTAAATGTAACTTTTTAATTAAATAAAATATGAAAACAAAAAATATAAATAAAAAAATAATACGGACAGTTTTATTCGTTGCCCTAATAGGCATAATGTCCTTCTCTTGTTCAGATGATTTTCTGAAACCTACTCCATTGTCGTTCTATGAGCCAAGCGTTACCCTAACGTCCGAACCGGGTATGCGAGCGGTAATGGCGATGGTTGATAGGAATCTTCGTAATTATTGGACGCATCAGGAGAATAATACTGGCCATAACGCCAATCCAATGGGAACGGAATATCAGTTTTCCGAATTAATGGCTTTCGGAAAAACGGATAATTCAGCTACCGGCGTAGATTTTCTACTTGCCAATCTTACGGCTCAAAATGCAGGAAGCGGTGCAACCAGCGGAGGCGCTGACGGTAACTTAATACAATATTTCTGGACAGAAACCTATCAAGGGATAAAGTATGCAAATACGGTCATCAGTTATATAGACTATATGCAAGACGAGGCCACCAAAAACGCTTATCTGGGCAGGGCGCTCTTTCATCGTGCCTTTCGTTACTATACTTTAGTCTTTCAGTTTGGCGACGTGCCTTTAGTCTCCAAACTTATTTCCGCACCCAAAATCAACTACCGTTCCACTAAAAAGGAAGCCATTTTGGAGATGATTACGCTTGATATGGAAAAAGCGGTAGAATTAGTACCTAATCAATCTGAAATGGAATACAGTGGAATGGTTAACAAAGGTGCATGCCGCATGTTGCTTGCCAAATGCTACTTGGCAACAGGGCAGTGGGAGAAAGCCAAAGAGCAATTGGATATCTTGATTGACCAGTCGGGTTATTCGCTGATACAAGGCGGAGACGGATTAGGTCAATTCGGAGAATTTATTCAAGGCGGAGAACCAGAAACATTGCCCATTCAACGCAATGTGATTTGGGATTTGCACCGTTCTCAGAATAAACTGCGCGCCGACAACACTGAAGTCATAATGGCAATGCCCAATCGAGGATTAGCAGGCGAATCATTTCGTCAATGGCTGCAAATGCGTATTTATTGTCCTTATTGGGTTTCAGGCGCTGTGCAAACTCCCGACGGTTTTCAAGCGATGCAGACTTATGCCCGCAGTCAAACCGGTCTGTACAATGTAGATTTTGATTATACAAGAGCTGTGGGACGAGGTATTGGTTGTATGCGTCCAACAGCTTTTGCTCAGAATGGCTTATGGAGTGTGAACGGAGTGGATGACAAGGGCGACCTGCGCCACAGAAGCGACGTTGGCAATTGGGTAAACATGACGGATTTAAAATATAATAACAGGACTGCAAATTCTGCCGGTGTTACTACGACCTATTATGGACAGAATTTAATGCTTTATCATCCAACAACCGGCGCACTCTTATGCAGCGACACCATCCGTTGCTGGTATAGCTGGCCCCACTATAAATATTGGAATCTCGATGTAGGGTCTGAAGCCAATCCTGCTTCTACTAACTTTAACGGCGCTACAGGCGGAACTACAGGCGGCCATGCCGACATTTATCTTTACCGTTTAGCAGAAGCTTATCTGTTGCGTGCAGAAGTCAATTTTTATTTAGGAAATACCGCCGCAGCTACCGCCGATGTAAACGCAATACGCCAAAGGGCAAGATGCACTCAGCTATACACTACGGTAAACATTGGCGATATCATGAACGAACGCGCCCGTGAGTTGCTTTTTGAAGAATGGCGCAATGTGGAATTATCCCGCGTTTCACGTTGTCTCGCTTTGAGCGGCAAGCCGGACGAATGGGGTAATACCTATGATATCAATACATACGATAAACAATCGGGCAGAGACGCCGCCGGAGGCAGTTACTGGTGGCAGCGGATTTGTCATTATAATAATTTTTATAATAAAGGTATTTTTAGATCCAATAATCGCGATCAGGAATACACGTTAGACAAGTTTAATTTCTATTGGCCCATCAGGCAAGATGTTTTTGATAGAAACAGTGAGGGCGAAATTGCTCAAGCTTATGGTTATCCGGACTATAACCCGAATGTACCAATGTGGAATACATGGCAGGAAGCTGTCGCGGATGAAGATACTGCCAAATGATATAAATTACGAAACAACGTTCGACGTAGTCAATTAAAAATTATTAATGTAGAGACATGGCGTGCCGCGTCTCTACATTTTTTGTTTTTACAACCAAAATAGCTTCTAATGAAGTAATTTTGCGAAAATTTTACTTGTATATAATTGATATAATATTTGTTATAATGGAATACTCGATGCAAAACTTCAAATGAAATTCGGTTTATGTAATAAATATGTGTTATCTTTGCAATTGTGTATTTATACACAGTTATTAAAAGAAATGTTTAATAATTATGGAGATATTAGCGCAATTATAAATAAAAATGGATAATAAATGAAACATACACTTCTTTTGTTTCTTGCTTGTATTTTTTCTTTTTCTGCTATTTCACAATCAGTGTCCAAACGTGAATTTCGAGGCGCATGGATTCATGTTATCGGTCAGAGCCAATATAAAAGCATGTCTTCAGGGGAGATGAAGCAATATTTTATTGATTTGCTCGATAGCCTTAAGGCTGTTAATGTGAATGCCGTCGTTTTTCAGGTTCGTCCTTCAGCCGATGCTTTTTATTATTCGAAAATAGAACCTTGGAGCCAGTATCTGACAGGAACACAGGGGAAAGCTCCGGACAGCAATTTCGACCCTATGGCGTTTCTCGTTAGAGAAACGCATAAACGGATGATGGAATTTCACGCATGGTTGAACCCCTACCGCGTGACGGCTTCCGACAATGATGTTCTATGTGCTACTCATCTGTATTATCAATATCCTGAACGATTTTTGAAATATGGTAAGCAAATATATTTCGATCCGGGCTTACCCGAAAATAGAGATCATATTTGTAACGTAGTGAAAGATATTTTGAATCGTTACGATGTAGATGCTATTCATTTTGATGATTACTTTTATCCCTATCCTATTGCCGGAGAACAATTTCCAGATGGAAACAGTTTCAAAAAATATGCTCCGCAACAAGGATTTGCCGCTAATCAAGTTGACGATTGGCGACGAAATAATGTAAACCTGTTAATTGAGCAATTAAAACATACAATTGTTTTAACTAAGCCTTGGGTAAGATTTGGAGTCAGTCCCTTTGGTATTTACCGGAATAAAAAAAGTACGCCAGATGGCTCCGGAAGTAATACTAACGGATTACAGAATTACGACGATCTTTACGCCGATGTTCTGCTTTGGATGCAAAAAGGATGGATTGATTATTGTGTTCCGCAGATTTATTGGGAGATAGGAAATAAATCTGCCGATTATGAAACGCTCATTCGTTGGTGGAGCAAACAACAAAATAAAAGTCAACTCTATATCGGTCAAGATGTGGAACGTACGATGAAATTTTCCGACTTGCAATTTCCAGAGAGAAATCAATTGCCAAAGAAAATGCAGTTGGAACGAACGCTGCCCGGTATTGACGGGAATTGCTGGTGGTCTGCATATTCTATAGTTAGAAATGTAAACGGCATTGCCGATAGCCTGCGGAATAATTATCAAGCATATCCGGCATTGATTCCAGCATATACGCATTTGCATAAAAAAGCTCCGAAAGATGTGAAATCGTTGAAAGCCGAATGGACTCCAAAGGGATATTTTTTACATTGGAAACGAAACGGCGACCTTAAAAATCCGGAAAAAGCCCAATATTATGTCATTTATCGTTTCAAAAGTGGAGAGAAAACGCAATTGAACGACGCATCGAAAATTGTTGCTATGACAAGAGAAACATCGTTCTTTTTGCCTTACGAAAAAGGAACGATAAAATATAAATATGTGGTTACTTCGGTTGATCGTTTTCAAAATGAAACGAAAAAAGGCAAATCTAAAAAGGTGAAACTGTAGATGTTTATTTAGATGCTACACTTACTTCAGATTCTATTATTCCATTTTTTAGAATTTTCTCTTTGAATAATTTTACAATCCAAAATTATTTCGTATCTTTGTATTATGTTTATATGATATGAGAATAGTTTCACACAGAAAATTGAAAGAGTTCTATGAAACAAATGGACGCGAAAATTCACGTATTGCATTAGAACGATGGTACGCTACTGCAGAAAAAGCCGAGTGGAAGAATTTGTCCGATATTAAAACTGATTTTCCATCTACAGACTGTGTGGGTAATCAACACTATGTTTTTAATATTAAAGGGAACAACTATAGATTGGTAGTCGTGATCAAATTTTCAATAGGTTATATTTACATTCGCTTCATAGGTACTCATAAAGAATATGATAAAATTGATTGTTCAATAATATAAATAAAGCTTATGGATAGTATTACTAAAGAACAATATGAATTTGCAGTGAATAGAGTAGAAGAGCTTCTACCAATAGTTTATGATACTACACCGGCAAACGATAAGAATGCAGTGGAACTATCACTAATGTCTGATATAGTAATAGCATACGAAAAAGAGCATTACCCGATTGAGAAACCTACAATTTCCGAATTAATAGAATTGTCGCTGGAAGAAAAGAAGATGACACAAAAACAACTTGCATACGAGATAGGAATAAGTCCATCACGTATAAATGACTTTATTTCAGGACGCTCGGAACCTTCTTTGAAAAATGCGGGATTATTATGCCGAATATTGGATATCTCACCGTCGGCTATGCTTGGGCTGTAAATTTATTTCATCCGAATTCTCCATTCCTGAGGATATAAATTATTAGCTCGTGTTCCGATATTTTTAACAAAACCCAATGAATGTCCTTTGTAAGTAATCAGGATATAGCCTTTGGGAAGTTCCGACGGAATGTTTTGCAAGACATCTTTCCGCAGATAACTTAAAGCGGTTTCTTTATCAACTTTCCACTGTGGAAAAGCTGCTTTAGATAACGCATTTGACATTGCCAAGCCATGAGCTGGAATCCGGTCTCTACCTTTCATTTCTCCCAAAGTTACTCCAGCAGAAAGGATTCTTAAACGGTTTTTCAGCTGAAAGTAATCAGAATAATGGTCGGCAGGAACGGCAATCCAACGGGAATTATCAGAAATAAAAGCAAAATTGTCGGGAAAAGAAAGGCAATCAGTGAAAGGCGAAGAATGAAAAGTAGCGTTTTTCTTTTTGACTATCTGTTCGGTAAAAGTTTTTCCCCTTTTACGGATTCCAGCAATAAAAAACCCTTCACCTTTGACTTTATGCGGCATCAACCGACGGGGTTCTTCCAGAAATTCGGCGTCAAGCTCGCAACAAATCCAATTGAGGTTTTCTTCATTTTCTTCCCTATTATACGTACAAGTGCTATACATCAGAATGCCGCCCGGTTTTAAAGCAGGCCAGACATTTGCTACAATCCGCCGTTGACGTTCAGCACAAAGTCGAACGTTGTTTATTGACCATTCAGCAACAGCAACTGGGTCTTTCCGGAACATTCCTTCGCCGGAACAGGGCAGATCCGCAACAATCACATCAAAAAAATCTGGTAACGACTTTCCGATTTCCGCCGGATCGTTACTGATAACCAATGTGTTCGGGTTTCCCCACTTGATTAGATTTTCAGACAAAATGTTTGCACGTGAACGAATTACCTCATTAGCTACCAGCAAACTTTCCGCCGGCAAAAGAGCCGATAAATGAGTGGATTTTCCTCCGGGAGCAGCGCATAAATCCAAAACTTTTGCCGGACAGGGGAAATAATTTCGGACAAAATGTTCTAAAATCATAGAAGAGGCTTCCTGAACATAATAACATCCGGCGTGGAACAAAGGGTCTAATGTAAACGATGGACGACTCTCCAAATAATAGCCATCTACTGTCCAAGGAATTGACTCGGACAAAGGCTGTGTTTCGGACAATAAATCCAGATTTATTTTTCGCGGATTTAAACGGATACTTATCGGACTTTCTTCTTTCAAAGCCTGCTCAAAAGCTGCCCATTCGTCACCGAGCAATTCTTTTGTACGAATAATAAATGTTTCCGGTAGTTGCATATTTTATTTTTTACAAATATATTGTTATTTTTGCAAAAAACTACATAATGGCAGCAAGTCTTTTTTTAATTCCAACTATTTTAGGAGATACAACGATTTCGAAAGTGCTTCCGGATTACAATAAAACCGTTATTTTATCGGTGAAGCATTTTATTGTCGAAAATATACGAACAGCCCGCCGTTTTCTTAAAAAAACGGAACCAAGTATTGATATTGATACTTTGACTTTTTTCACTTTAAACAAGCATACGTCGAAAGAATCAATCGCCGGATTTCTGAAACCTATTGAGGAAGGATATTCAGTAGGGATTATCTCGGAAGCCGGTTGTCCTGCGATTGCCGATCCGGGCGCCGAAGTGGTAGCGCTCGCTCATCAGAAAAACATCCAAGTGATTCCTTTGGTAGGTCCGTCATCAATATTGTTAGCTTTGATGGCGTCTGGTTTCAATGGGCAAAGCTTCGCCTTTCACGGCTATTTACCAATTGATAATGAGCAACGAATTAAAACTTTAAAAATGCTGGAGCAACGGATATATTCCGAAAGTCAGACCCAATTATTCATCGAAACACCTTACCGAAATAATAAATTATTTGATGATATTCTAAAAACATGCAAACCGGCTACTAAACTTTGTATTGCTGCTGATATTACATTGGACAGCGAATATATAAAAACCCTCAGCATATCGGATTGGAAAAAGCATAAGCCGGATTTGTCGAAACGACCTTCTATTTTTGCTTTATATAGATAGCGACGAGCAATGAGTAACAAGTTTTCGATTCAAAACTCGAAAGATAACTGCCTGTTTTCGGGAAGAAGGGTAAAACTCATGCGATGATAGGGGGTTGGTCCAAATTCTTTGATTGCTTTCCTGTGTTTTTTTGTTGGGTAACCTTTGTTGTTGTTCCAATCATAAGAAGGAAATTCTTCATTCAAACGCATCATGTATTCATCGCGATGTGTTTTAGCCAAAACGGAAGCAGCTGCAATTGACATATATTTCCCATCGCCTTTCACAATTGTAGTATGCGGAATATCATTGTACGGTTTGAAACGATTACCGTCGATCAATAAATGCTGCGGCTGAATGGGTAATTGATCCAAAGCACGGTGCATGGCTAAGAAAGACGCATTCAGAATGTTGATTTTATCAATTTCTTCAGGGTAAACAATTCCTATTGCCCATGCAATCGCTTCTTTCTCAATGAACGGACGCAACTCGTTGCGTTGTTTTTCAGACAATTGTTTGGAGTCGTTAAGTTCTTCACAAACAAAATCAGGAGGAAGAATCACCGCTGATGCAAAAACAGCGCCAGCAAGACAGCCACGTCCGGCTTCGTCGCAGCCGGCTTCCAAGCAATCGCGTTTTAAATAAGGAAGAAGCATTGAATTATAATGTTATTTAATCGAAATAAATTCTCAAGCCATTTTCTTTTTATAGCTTAAAATAAGCAAAATAGACATAACAAAACCGGATAAAACAAGAAATAGTCCTATCAAATAACCTAAAGTAGCCTTCCCATTGACAACATCGCTATACAATGCAAATAGCATAAAACACGAACCTAATAGAAAAATAATTCCCAAAATTCGACTTATGATTTTGTTTTGCAAAAAAATGTTGCCTAAAAGTAATAGGGCAATTCCTGCTGCTATTAAATTAATAATAGTAACAAATGGAGTTGAACCGTACAAATATCCAATAATACAAACAATGAAAAAGATAGAAGGCAATATCAATCTTAAGAGTCTGTTTAAATTAAATGATTTCAATTTCATACTAAAATCCCTGATTTGTGTCGGGAGCAACTTTAAAATTACATTTTCCCCTTCTGATGCGGCTTCGCAGGTCTTGCCCCTTTTCAGAGATTAGTTCTCTCTGAAATGCTAAACATTAATATAACGGCACAATTTAGTAAATATTTCCTTATAAAAATGCGAAATAATAAATAGGTTTATGGTTTTTGATCCGGAAATTTCTAATATATTTATGTTTTTCAAATAATAATGAGTATATTTGTAATGTCGAATAATTAAGGGTATAAAATCCGTACAATAACTTTTTCTAACAAAGTGGATGACCAACTGATTTTAGTTGTTACCGAACATCGCCAATTCGGATGGAAGATTAATTTGTATTCAGCCGTATTTCAATCGGATGATAGTATTCGTGTTTTGGGACTCCCTAATATAAAGGAGGAGATTGAGCGGGGTGCTTCCGATGTTAAAATTGCTTTGTTGAAAGCTGCAAGCGAAACTTCTGATGAAGCGCTGCTCAAAGCGTATTCTAAAGAAAAAGACAAGACAAAAATCGCTCAAAGTACGATTGAAAATTTAATACGCCCTCGAATTGAAAAAAATTGTTCCAAAATGCTTCAATTGGCTTTACAGGCTAATATGCCGATTTTCTTTCGAGAAATTGCAGGAAGCAGGGTTATTTTTACTTCTAACCGCTTGGAAATTCTGCTGGAACATAGTCGATGCCTGTTCAATTTTATCAAAGACGAAAAAGGGTTCCGCTATTTTATTACATTGACGAACGGCGAAGAGGAAATTGAATTGCAACAATATCCGGCTATCGTGCTGTCAAATGAGCCATGTATAGTAGTGTTGGGTAATAAAATACATCGTGTGGAAAATATAGACTCGAGAAAGCTAATTCCTTTTTTCACGAAAACTCATATTCAAGTTCCGGCGCAATCCGAGAAATTATATATTCAGAAATTCGTTCTGAAAGCCATTCCACAATATGAGGTACGGATAGAAGGCATTGAAATGGAAGAAAAGCATCTGGAAAAAACGGCAGTGTTGGTGCTGAATGAGGATTTTTATTCCTACTTAGCTTTCTCTCTGTTCTTTCAATATGGGAATCAACGATTTTTACCAACAACGAAACAACGAAAACGACGGGTTGTTATGCTGGAAGAAAGGAACGGCACGGAAAATATTGCATGGTTCGATAGGGATTTAAAATGGGAAAAAAATCGATTAAATTATTTAATTGATTTAGGCTTGACACAGGAAGGAGAAAACCGTTTCTATATGAAACAACATTCGGAGACCCTGAAAAAGTATAGCCTTATTGATTGGATGAACCGCAACCTCGACCGTCTGAAAGATTTTCGTATTGAACAAAAAACAAGAACAAACTATTATGAGGGGAAAGTCAGTTTAAAATCGAAGGTTTCCGAAAAGATTGATTGGTTCGACTTGGAAATCAATGTTGTTTTCGAGAATTTTACTATTCCTTTCCCTCGTTTCCGAAAACACATACTTACCGGCAACCCCGAATATGTGTTGCCGGACGGACGTATTTTTGTTTTACCAGAAGAATGGTTTCAGAGTTACCATGAGCTTTTTTTACATTCGGAAAATACGGATACGGAAATGCGGATAAAAAAAGTACATGTTAATTTTCTGAATACTGCAATTGATTCCTTTTTTCAGAAAGATCGGAAAAAGGATTTGGAACAATTTATGCAAAAGCCAATCCCGCGTCCCATTCTGTCGGAGTATCTTAACCGGATATTGCGTCCTTACCAGAAAGAAGGATTCTATTGGTTGGAACATTTACGTCAGATGAGATTCGGCGGATGTTTAGCCGACGATATGGGATTGGGCAAGACTATACAAACCATTGCTCTCTTGGAATCGGTTTACTCTCAATCAGGCAACAAAAAGAAAACGGTTAATTCCTCAGGACAATTTTCTCTTTTCGACGAAATGGAATCTATGCTTCCGGCTTCGTTAGTGGTTGCTCCTACTTCTTTGCTTCATAATTGGCAAAATGAATTGAAGAAATTCGCTCCCGACTTGAAAACATTCATTTATGCAGGAAATAAACGGCAAAAATCCGCTGCAATCGACGATTTATTCAATGCTTATAATATAATTATCTCTTCGTATGGAATTGTGCGCAGCGATTGCGAATATCTTGCAAAATATTACTTTTATTACATTATTTTAGATGAAAGTCAATTTATAAAAAATCCTAATTCCATTATTTATCATGCTGTAAAAAGCCTGTCTTCCGACCATAAACTAACGCTTACGGGAACGCCTATCGAAAATTCGCTTATCGACCTCTGGGCGCAATTCAATTTTATCAATCCCAACATGTTGGGGAGTCTTTCGTTTTTCCGTAATAATTATGTTAACCCTATAATCCGTGATAAAGACAAAAAAGCGGAAGCTGCTTTACACAAGATGATTCAACCGTTTCTGCTTCGCCGCACAAAAGAAGAAGTTACGCCCGAATTGCCGATGCTGACACAGGAAATCGTTTATTGCGATATGACCGAAGAACAGGAAAAAATGTACACTCTTGAAAAAAACAGCATACGGAACAAAATGCTGGAAAATAAAGAACTTTTTCTGCAAAACAATATTATAGCTTTGCAAAGTTTATTGCGTTTACGCCTTTTATCCAATCATCCGGTGTTGGCTATTCCGGAATACTCAGGCGACTCCGGAAAGTTCGATCAGATTCTACTTTATTTCGAAAGCATTAAAGCAGCCGGACATAAAGTGTTGATTTTTTCTTCTTTCGTAAAACATCTTAACTTGTTGGTAAAAGCTTTTGAAAAACGCGGCTGGGAATATGCGTTACTTACCGGACAAACCATTAACAGAGAAAAAGAAATCACGCGTTTTAACGAAAATCGAGACATCAATGCGTTTTTTATTTCGTTGAAAGCAGGAGGAACCGGCTTGAATTTGACTGCCGCCGATTATGTTTTTATCATCGACCCATGGTGGAATCCGGCTTCCGAGATGCAAGCCCTAAGCCGCTCGCATCGTATCGGACAAGACAAACCTGTGATGGTTTACCGATTTATTTCAAGCAATTCGGTGGAAGAGAAAATTATTGACCTGCAAAACAAGAAAAGTCAATTATCGGAAACTTTCGTCGCATCTAATAATCCGTTAAAACAGTTGAATTACGAAGAAATAGAAGATTTGTTTGAATAAAAGAGTTTATAAAGTATTCCTTAGCAAATTGGACTTACTTTCAACTTCCTATGACAATGACGTCTATAAAATCATAAGCGCGTTGCGTTTTTTTCGTTTCGTAGTGTAAGTAATTTTTACACTTTATTGTAAAGAAGTTTTACAATTTTTAAGAATAAGAAATAGTTAATAATTTGATTATTATTTAATTGCAAATTTGGCACGATTGTGGTATTTGATTTATGTATGTAGTAAAAAATAAAATAATCATGAATATTTTTAATTTTTATAAACGCAGTCGATTTTTTCTTTGGGTGAATATTACCGGATTAGCTATCGGATTGGCTGCTTCCATTTTGTTGATTTTATTCGTGGTAAACGAATTGAGTTATGATAAACATTTTGCTAACTATAAACGAATTGTGCGCCTGTTAACGGTGGCTGAAAGGGAGAATAATGTGTGATTGCCCTTCTCACAACATCGGGTGTAAGTCTTAGCGTTCTGTCGCAAAATCCTGTAAAATCATTAAAATCAGAATAAATCATTAAAAAATTATACTCATGTTAAAAATTGAAAGTTTAAGAAAAGTATTCCGTACGGAAGAAGTAGAAACAATCGCATTGAATGGTGTTTCATTGGAAGTAAACGATGGCGAATTTATCGCTGTCATGGGACCTTCGGGTTGTGGAAAATCCACTTTGTTGAACATTCTCGGCTTATTGGATAATCCGACTTCGGGTAAATATTATTTGGATGGACAGGAAGTAGGTCATTTGAAAGAAAAAGAACGCACGCAAACTCGTAAAGGAAAAATCGGCTTTGTGTTTCAAAGTTTCAATCTGATTGAGGAAATGAGCGTTTTTGAAAATGTGGAATTACCTTTAGTTTATATGGGCATCAGCAAATCAGAACGTAAAAAACGAGTAGAAGAAGCTTTGCGGCGCATGAACATCAGCCATCGTTCCCGACATTTTCCAAACCAGCTTTCCGGCGGTCAGCAGCAGCGTGTTGCCATTGCGCGCGCCGTTGTCGCTAACCCCAAACTCATCCTTGCCGATGAACCGACGGGTAATCTTGATTCGAAAAACGGGAATGATGTGATGGACTTGCTTTCGGAATTAAATAAGGAAGGAACCACTATCGTCATGGTAACGCACTCTCAATATGATGCTGCTCTTTCTCATCGGATTATCAATCTGTTTGATGGAGAAATCGTAACGGAAGTTCAGAGTAAAATGTAGCCACGAAACAATTCATTCGAAATTTCAATAAAAAAAGATTATACGCTTTTTTGTTAATGTTGATAATAAAAAAATACAAGTATGCTTTTGAATCAATTGAATAAAAGCAAACCGTTACGGATGGTGAATTTGTTAGGGTTGTCCGTCATTTTTGCCGCGTTGTTGTTGTCGTACAGTTATATTCGTAAGGAATTGAGTTACGACCGTTTCAACAAAAAGGCGGAACGAATATTTCGTTTTTCTATCCGATATAGTGATAACCCGGTGGATGGTCGAATCTATGGTTTTTCCCGAAATGAAAATTTTTTGAATGGCATTCCGGGAATTGAGGAGATTGTAGTGCTGACTAAAATAAATACCGGCGTGTTGATTTCTCAAGGGAAGCCAGTAGTAATCAATGATTTTTATTTCGGAAGTTCAAATTTCTTTCGCGTTTTTGATTATCGCTTATTGCAAGGAGAAGCGGATAAGGTATTGGATGCTCCGGAGAAAGCGGTTATCAGCGAGCGGTTTGCCCGGCAATTATTCGGCGATGAATCCCCTTTAGGTAAAGAAATCCAGTTGGAAGGACGAAAATTCAATAACAAGACCCTGTTCGTTAGCGGAGTATTTGAAAATTTTCCTGAAAACTCGCATTTTCATACCGATTTGATTATACATCGACCGGATGCGAATATAGATAACTTGTCATACGTTTATTTATTGTTGAACGAGCATACGAATCTAAATAATTTTATCCATGACCTTACCGGAAAATTCGATGAATTGAATAAAGACCGGGTAGAAAAAACGGCTCCGTATCTTATTCCGCTGACCGATATTCATCTGCATAGCCGAATACAGCGTGAAATGGAACCTAACGGCAATGCATACTATATTTACTTGGTTGCCGGAGCGAATATTCTCTTATTAATCATTGTTTTATTCAATCTATGGCTGAATGCTGGACTGATTTTTACTTCCAACCGGAAGTATTACCAATTATTGCGGTTGAACGGCGCTTCATCTTCAACTGTTTTGACCGACGAAAGTCTTTTGGCATTGGTATTAGGATTCACTTCTATTCTTTTGGGAGGAGGAATTGCCTATTATTTTTCCTTACAATTGCACGTCCCATTGACGGCAATTACAAGATATGAAGCAGCAGCAGTCGCATTGTTGTTTGTAGGTATGGTGTGGCTTGTTTCTGTCCTTCCGGTACTTACAGGAATGTCGTTTACTTTGTTTTTGAACACCGAAAGCGATGCTCGTCCCTTGCGTTTTTCACTATCCAATATCCGGTATTTACTGATTGCTCAATTCTCGATTGTGATGTTCATTGTCATTGTAGCTTTCGGTATTGGTAAACAAATGGCTTTAATAAAAACGACGCAAATAGGAGGAAAAGAACAAAACATTCTGGCGTTGGATGAACAACCGTTAATTGTACAGGAACATTTTGAAACACTGAAAAGCGAATTATTGAAACACAGTGAAATAGAAGCAGTAACTGTTGCTATGCAGTTACCCGGTTCAGCCATTCGCGACGGAGTTTTTGTAATTAAGGAAGGCGAATCTGAAACAGAGGGGAGAAACATTCCGTCATTGGTAGTCGGAGACGACTTTTTTCCGTTTTTTCATATTTCTCTGCTTGCAGGAAACGGATTTCAACCTAATCCGCGTTCATACAAGGAAGAATCAGATTTAATGCTTGCTATGAAGGATGATAAACCGTTGATCGGAAATCTTTCGGAAGAATACATCATTAATCGAAGCGCTATGAAAATGCTTGGATTCCAATCGCCGGAAGACGCCATAGGGAAGCGCCTGTCTATTTCGGGCAATACTGCATGCTACATTTCCGGAGGAACTATTGCCGGCGTAACGGACGATTTTACTTATACTACCTTGTATGAAGAATCAATTCCTTTGATTATCCTGCAACGAAAACTTTTTTCGAATTGCCTGTTTGTTCGTCTCTCGCCCGATCATATACAAGAAGCATTGAGTACATTCAATCGGGTTTGGGAAGAAGTCAATCCCGATTATCCTGTCAATTATTCCTTTTTACAGGATGTTTATAAGCTGGTATATAACAATGAACGGAACACTGAATCATTGGTTTTGTTATTTTCATTGTTGAGCCTGCTGATTGCTAATCTTGGATTAATCATTGTTATGGCTTACGTTATAAAACGAAAAACAAAAGAAATCGGCATACGGCGAATACATGGTGCTTCTTTTTGGAGCATTATAAAAATGCTGAACGGCGAGTTGATAATCCGGATAGGAATTGCTTTTCTGATTGCCGTTCCTGCCGCTTGGTATGTAATGAACCGTTGGCTTGAAAACTTTGCCCGCAAAACCGCTTTGAACGGATGGATATTTATTTTTGCCGGATTATTTGTTCTCTTATTATCCGTTGCAGCCGTTTCATGGCAAAGTTGGAGAGCGGCGACAACGAATCCGGCTAAAACGCTTAAACGCGAATGAATTGTAAAAAACAAAATAAGAATATAATTGTCTATCAATAATTTTTGTATTTTTGCAAGCTATTGGTAATAAATTCTTCATGTCCGCATCCGGAATTCGAATACTCACAGAAGGTAAAATCTTCAAACAATTAATCCAATTGGCAATGCCGATAATGGCAACCGGTTTTTTTCAAATGGCTTATACGCTAACCGATATGGCGTGGCTGGGAAGGCTTGGGAGCGAAGAAATGGCGGCAGTCGGCGCTATGGGAATTATTCTCTGGTTCTTATCATCAATAGCACTACTGACCAAAGTTGGTGCAGAAATCAGCATCGCACAATCTATAGGCGCTAAACTATTGGAAAAAGCAAGAATATATGCATCGCATACCGTTACTATTTCTATAATTTTAAGTGTATTCTTCAGCGTAATTATATTTTTTTCTATGGACCCTGTTATTGCGTTGTTCAAGTTAAACGCAAAATTAACGGAAATGGCTCGGCAATATTTACAAATAACTGTTTTAGCGCTTCCTCTTGTTTTCGTAACTTATACTTTTTCAGGAATATACAATGGCATAGGACGAACCTCTATTCCTTTTTACTTTTTAGCAGTCGGGTTAGTTGCGAATATGATTTTAGATCCGTTGTTAATTTTCGGATTAGGGGGATTCGGCGCTATGAAAACACGAGGCGCTGCAATCGCTACGGTTCTTTCGGAAGCTATTGTCGTTGGATTGTTTGTATGGAAAATGAAACAGAAAAACGGAATTCTTGACCGATTTCCTTATTTAGTCCGGTTGCAAAAATCCTACACTTTTTTCATATTCAAATTAGGAGCGCCTATTGCAGCCATGAATTGCTTGTTTGCCGCTATCAATTTTTATATGGCGCGTATTGCTTCCATTCATGGAGGACATCTCGGAGTGATGAGCCAAACCACCGGCGGACAAATCGAAGGAATCACATGGAATACTTCAATGGGATTTTCAACTGCTTTGGGAACTTTTGTTGCACAAAATTATGCCGCGCAAAAAATAGAAAGAACCGTGCGGGCGTATCAATATACTTTATTAACACTATTATCATTAGGCGTAATTATCACCATTTCTTTCTTTTTTGCAGGAAAAGAAATATTTGGTATTTTTGTCTTGGAAGAGCCTGCGCGTATAGCAGGAGGAGAATATTTATTCGTAATGGCTTTCAGTCAAATATTCATGATGCTTGAAATAACGACTATGGGTATGTGGAACGGATATGGACGCACATTACCTCCAGCTTTAGTCAGCATCATTTTCAATTTGGCAAGAATTCCGTTGGCATTAAGTTTAGCGCCGATATATGGAATCACCGGCGTTTGGATAGCACTTACGGTATCTTCGATTTTAAAAGGAATTATCAGCCCTGTCTGGTGGCAGGTCGTTTATCATAAAACCTATTCACGTTAAAGGTATATTACTAACCTGAGTTCCGGTTAAGCGTCATGTCAAATACGCAAGGCTGCAAGTGATTAATATATAGGGTACTCAAGTCTTAATAAAAGACTTGGCACCCTTAATTCTTAATTCCTAATTCTTGATTTTTAATTCCTAATTCTTATAGTGATAATCATACGACTCAATTACCTTGCCAGCCTGAGTAACCTTTTGCAATCTCCCGAAAGGATCATAATCATAGTTCGTTATCACACCGCGAGGGTCAGTCATTGTCTGCATGCCTATTAATGGTTTGTAGGTGTAGGTGGTTATTAATGCATCTTTTAAGTTAGCACTAAATCGCAAGTTATCTATTAAAGCCAAATCCGAACTGGAAGGAATATTCGCTCCAGCAATTCGGTCTATAATAGCTTGTCCCTGACTACCCAAAGCTGATTTCACTTGGTCGAATGTAGCATTTTCTATTTTTGCTATCGGATACTGGTCTTTATAGCCCCAAAGATATACCGTTGTTATATATGATTCGGGTGTAAATGTTCTCAGGTTAAAATTCGAGTTATAAGAAAAACTGGCTTTGGGCGTAAACGTGTAAGGATTTCCGGCATCGAACGGAATATCATCTACATCGGCATCAAATCCATATTTTATTTCAGGTTGCCCTCTTTCGTTGTATTTCATTTGTACGCCCGATATTAACCGGCTTCCCTTGTATGTTCGACTATCCACGGGCAGCAGGATATTTTTGTCTCTTAACGTCGCTAACGTATTTCCATATTCAGGTGGATAATAATACTTGTCTGTGATTAATTTCCCGGTGCTGTTCCATGTTCTGCTTTCCGTTACCTGTTTATGTGATGAAGAAGTATAATCATATTCCGTTACTTTGTATGCTTTGCCTTGTCCTGGAATGTATTGAATGTTTACTTCTCTATTTGTTTTTACCAGTCCGACGGTCGTATAGTAGCGAGCATACATATATTCATACTCTCCGAGCTTCAATACTTTGTAACCATGAATAGCCTGTTGCGTTTCGACTCTATAATAAATGGAATCTTCCGCTATTAGCGCCCTGTCTTCTCGGTACACCTTTTTATTGGTTAAAAGCCTGCTTTGCCAATCATTGCTTATCGGCTCAGGATAAGGACATGCATTGAAAGATAATGTTGTTTTAAAATAATAGGGAGGAATAGAATAGTTTTCCATAAAGGACAATATTGTGTACATACATGCAAAAGTAAAAGCATCTGTTATGCTGGTGTTATTTATGGTAATATCTATAACTTCATTATCAAAAAAGTCGTCCATGCATGAATAGGTGTATTCAGTTAGCCCTTCTCCGGTTATTTTTTCGGCAACTTTAGTATAGTACGGTTGCATTTCTCCGCCTAACTTTAGTTGAGACAATCCTTCAATCTTTATTACTCTTGCTTTCGGTCTCCATGCCATGTTGGGGGGTATTCCTACCGCCATCATCTGGTAATATATTGCGCTTTGGGTAGCAAAATCGTCAGAATAGGGATCATAATATAAGGTATGATACGGACTTATCCAATCGTTGACGTAGTATTCGCAATAAGGTCCCCAGAAAGGTGTATATGTGTATTCCTTCACAACATTACATCCGTTTCCGTCAGACGATGTGATTTTATTAATCCGTATGCCGGCTATCTGTTTGTCATTTTGACTTCTGTTAGGTTCAAACTCAAATTGGGTATAGCCTCCAGTAGGATAGGTTATCTTTTTCAGCGTAGCTGCCTTTACTGCTTCAGTATCCGGCTCGCGGTTAGCGCCGTTTGTTACTTCATATCCGGCTAAAGAGGCGCTCTCGAAAGGTTTTGGATAATCGAGGAAGATGGGTCCCCCCCTATGGCAATACCAGTCCCATCCTGGCTCCGGGTTAATCACCCTGTATGCCGGATTATTTGGAAAGATAACAGTATTATCACTGTTATTGCAATATCCCCAATGATCCTGACTGGGAGACAGGCGATAGGGCAGTGTGTAAACATCCTCCGTATCGTAATATTCAAAACTAAACGTCGTTTCCTTTTCTCCCGCTGCGGATAGTTCTTTCATAGATTCGAGACGCAGCCGGTAATTGAGGTAATCATATTCTGGAGAAGTTGTATTGATTATTGTTTTATATTGGCGATTGCTGCTGGCTTCAAAATAACCATATTCCAATTTTATTTTTTTCTGAACTTCATTCCCGTTATTATATAGTTCTATTTCTTCCAAGGCTCTTTTGTTTGAGTTTGGCGATTTATCCTTACGTCCTGTAGCTGACAGTTTAAAATCAACATGACCTGATTGGGTCGTTATTTTGCTTAGCAAACTGTAATCACGCATTGTATTGCTCAGCATACTGCCATGATATTGCATATAATCAATGGAATGAGTTTTGAGATCAAACGGATATACCTCCACGAAGCATGTCGAATACATTCTTGCTATTGCATATTCGGAATAATTATTGTTATACTCAAAATTTATCTCGCCGCCAGAGGGGCTTGTTATTTTCGTTAAATACCAGCAGTCGTTTCTTTCTTCACCATTATCATTAGTAAAATAAGAATCAAATGGAGTAAATTCATATCTTATGCCTGAATTATCAATGATTGTAAAGTTAATGCTACCGCTATTAATATTACTGACTTTAGTTACTTCTACTTTAAAATCTTCATATTTGAAGAAACAAGCCTTTGCATTGTTATCCAGAACAAACTTGCCTGTTTTTCCGCAAAAATTGTAATAAAAAATATCCGGCTCGCCATCAGATCCAGACGGATAAAGAACGTCATCTAACTCTTGTTTTAATGTATTTATATATGTAGATGGCGGATATATACTGTCCGTATCGTGTATATCCGGTCTTGAATTGAATTTATTCGTAAAGGTGCTGTATTTATCTTGTTTACCTCTGGCCTGACTCGTTATGATTCCGCCGGCATTCAATACCCATCCCAAACCAACCCAGGTTGCTTCCTGATCTACCCTTATCCCTGTTGCATGATAGGATAGCGATATATCAACAGAAATATCTTTATCCGATATAGACATTAATGGAATACTTATATCAGGAACTCCGGTCGAATAATCAACAGGAATATCGCCATATCTTGCCAATGCATAGGCATTAGGCGAATAGATTTGTACCGGATCATCAGTCTGTCCGACTAAACCTTGAACGAACAGGGTAAAACTAACTAAAAAAATAAAATTTCGTATCATAATGTTTTTCTTTTTTATCATTTCTTATCTCTCTAACATAATTTCGCTCACAATCAAATAATGAGCATTAAACCTTCGCTGAGCAAAGCATCTTTCGTTACGTCGAGTTACCGGCAAGTCTCCTGACTTGCCAATAACCCTTCCTTTGTCTTTCCATACTGTATTCATATTCTTTTATAATCTTTTAATATTCTATATTTTACAAAGCTTGAGCTTTGTTTCTAATCCGACGTAGCTTGGACGCTATACCGAGCAAAGAGGTTATATCTTGTTATATCTTAGCTGTACGTCCCCTTTTTAACATCAAAATGATTAGTAATCTCATAAGTTAAATTCTGTTCTGGAATAGCTAAATACCAATTTGTTTCTGATTCACAACTATAGGAAAATATACAAAAGATTCTGAGACAGAAACCATCAGTAAAGTTAATACATAAGTCGTAAAAAGGATTTACTTCTATGGAATCAATTACTTTCTCTTCTAACATTTTGACATTTTTGGCTATCAATCCTATTACAGGTTCAATATCATCAGCAGATGTAGCTATTACTTTATTTTTATTCTCAATACGCCATGCACACTCTATCCATAAAGCATACAATAAATTATCTTTATTGTTTAGTTCCATTGAAATGATAGAACCCGCACCACCTCCAGCTCTACTGTAAGTTACTTTTGATTGTATTAGGTCATCAAAATATTTACTTAATTCTTTTTCCATCTTATAATCTATTTATTAAAAAGATATTTTGCTTCTTGTAGAATTTCTTTATATCCATAACCTTGTCTCCCGCTCGGCGTAGCGTCTTTCGCTACGTCGAGTCAACAGCAAGTCTCCTGACTTGCCAATAACCTTTTCTTTGTCTTTCCATACTGTATTCATATTTTTTTATAATCTTTTGTCATACTATATTTTACAAAGCTTGAGCTTTGCTTTTAACTCGACGTAGCGTGGACGCTACGCCGAGCGAGGTCAACAACAAGTCTCCTGACTTGCCAATAACCTCTCTTTTGTCTTTCCATACTACATTCATATTTTTTATAATCTTTTATTATACTATATTTTACAAAGCTGGAGCTTTGCTTTTAACTCGACGTAGCGTGGACGCTACGCCGAGCGAGGGGTACCTTCAGAATTGCCAAATTTATCTATTTCTTTTATCGTAAAATACTTATCATTAAGATCTATAATATAACCGATTACAGATTCTTCTTCCTTTGCTTCGTAAATGTTTATATCTACTAACTTTTTTTGTTCAAAAGCCTCTTTTAATATTTTCTTTATCATAAATATATTTATTATAGGCGATTAATGAGTTGATGTAATCATTATCAAATTCAATTATTCTAATAAATTCTTTTCTGAAAGTATAATAGCAGTTTTCATCCCAAATACCTTTTGGTGTAATAGGTGTTAAAAAAATAGACTTATCACTTAATTTATCAATACAACCAATGTTCACTTTTTCTTCTTGGTTTGTTTGAATTGAAATAACAGTACTTTGCTTCATAAAATAATCAAACAACGAATTCATTGACAGTGGATAATCTATTTCTTGTGAACAAATTTTTCCACTTGCGACGAGTATTTTCTCTGTGAAAACATCATCTTCCGATTGATTAATTGATAAAATATATCTTTTGTTTAACAACTGATAGCCATCAAGTATATAATCCAGAAAATAAAGATTTTATTAATAACCAATCTTTGCCATCTTGCAAAAATATTCCTCTTGATTTGTTCTTAAATCCTTTAATTTTAAAAGAATACATATTATTTTTTATCAATTCTTTCATTATATTTTATCAATGATTATTTATATCTTACCCGCCTTATATCTCCTTTTTCTCCACTTTTATCACGCGCTTTTCTTGCTTGTCCTCCCGCTCGGCGTAGCGTCTTTCGCTACGTCGAGTCAACAGCAAGCCTCCTGACTTGCCAATACCCTTTCCTTTGTCTTTCCATACTGTATTTATTTTTTTATAATCTTTTTTATACTATGTTTTGCAAAGCTTGAGCTTTGCTTTTAACTCGACGTAGCGTAGACGCTACGCCGAGCAGTGGGTGTATAATTTGTTTTTACTTAATTCCATTGTTGCATATTTTATTTATAGATAATTTACAATTTAGGTGGCCATGGTCCTTTCGAAAGTAGTTATTTACTTTTGATTGTCTGCAATAAATTCTTTACACCTTCCTTCGTGAATGAACCGTAAATATCAATATCACAAAAAAAATCTAATCCATCCTTAATTTTTTCTTCATCTATTAATACAGAAGAAGAAAGTAATAACAATTCTGCAATGTATGATGCTTCTAATTCATTCAAATCTCCATTTATATAGGCATTACAAAAAAAAATAAATTCAAGAATTCCAAATGATAATAAGACATCTTCTGTTAAACAAAATGGAATTGAAGTTCCCTTTATTCTTAACTTCTTTTGAAACTCTGATACATATGGATCAATAATAGTCTTTAACTTCTCAGAAGAAATATTTCCATTAATCCAATCTCTAATTATTGAAAGTTTCATTTTTATCACTTTATTATCTTTGTTATACAATAAAAAAACTTATTTATTGAGGCCGTCCTTCAGGTCCTCCTCGTAATGGTTTCCGATGTTGAAATTTATTTGCTCTATCATAAGAATCCTTATATGTCCTTATAGTCTTGCCATCTTGATTTTTATATCTAACATATTCTGCTCTAGATTGCCCACTACCTTTTCCATGGCGAATTTCTGTTGTTTTTGTAAATTTACCTATTGATTTCGTAGTAATTGATTTTTCAACTTTAAACGAACCCCCTTTCATTCCCACAGCGGGCGGATAACCTATGTTGTAATGAAATCCCGGTTCGATAATTCTTCCTGAAGCATTTACATTCCATGTATTAGTACCATCATCATAAATGTCATATTGAGTTCTATCCAACAGATGTCCAAAAATAT
>JGI24699J35502_11134031_pt1 | contig 25636 bp, 20 predicted proteins | sample TergutMp193P4_FD_35502 | JGI IMG/M metagenome (IMG submission 35502)
ACTTGTATATAATTGATATAATATTTGTTATAATAGAATACTCGATGCAAAACTTCAAATGAAATTCGGTTTATGTAATAAATATGTGTTATCTTTGCAAATCATTTTAAATTATTCTCAATGAGTCAAACTTCTTTGTTAGAAAAATTAGACGCTTTAGTAATTCGTTTTGAAGAAATAAGTGCTTTGATTGCCGATCCTAATGTCATTTCGGATAGAAAACGTTATGTAAAACTAAACAAAGAATATCGTGACTTGGAAAAGATTGTCGCAGCAAGAAACGAGTATGAACAGGTTGTTACCGGTATTGAAGAAGCGAAATCAATTCTTGAAAACGATTCGGATGCTGATATGCGGGAATTTGCCAAGGAAGAGTTAGATGCTTGTACACAGCGGCTACCGTTGTTAGAAGAAGAAATTAAGCTTTTATTAATTCCTGCTGATCCAGAGGACGAAAAAAACGCTATCGTGGAAATTCGTGGCGGAACCGGAGGTGATGAAGCGGCAATTTTTGCTGGCGATTTATTTAAGATGTATTCCAAATATTGTGAATCGAAGGGTTGGCAGCTCGAAGTTACGAATGTCAACGAAGGAACTATCGGCGGATACAAAGAAATTGTTTTTGCCGTCACCGGTGAAGATGTTTACGGAACTTTAAAATATGAATCGGGCGTGCACAGGGTACAACGAGTGCCGCAGACCGAGTCGCAGGGTAGGATACATACTTCAGCCGCAACAGTAGCCGTACTACCCGAAGCCGAAGAAGTCGATGTGGAAATCAATCCCGCTGATTTGGAATTTCAGACAGCACGCTCTAGCGGTGCCGGCGGACAAAATGTCAATAAAGTTGAAACGAAAGTACAACTTACACATAAGCCTACCGGCATTATGATACAATGTCAGGTGGCACGTTCGCAATTGGCTAATAAGGAAATGGCTTTGCAGATGCTTCGCAATAAATTGTATGATATGAAATTACAGGAACATTTAGATGCAATCGCCTCCAAACGGAAAACAATGGTTTCGACCGGCGACCGTTCGGCGAAAATCAGGACTTATAATTATCCGCAGGGACGAGTAACTGACCATCGGATTAATTATACGATGTATAACCTTCCGGCATTTGTCGGCGGGGATATTCAGAAAGTAATTGACCAATTGATTGTAGCGGAAAATGCAGAACGGCTGAAAGAAAGCGAATTGTAAGAACAGTCGAGATTGAACAATTACTTTACCCAAAACTTTTAACTATATGATGCAAATAGAAGAAATAAATAAAAGCTAATCCCAAACAGCGGTCCAATTCCGCTGAGGTTAAAATTAGCGCTCAAAAAAATACAATTAATTTAAAAAACAATGACAAAGCAAGAATTATTTCTCTACATCATTCGAAAAGAATCTTTTCTTTGTGTGGGATTAGATACCGACATAAAAAAAATACCCTCGCATTTATTGAAAGAGGATGACCCTATTTTCGCATTCAACCAAGCAATTATTGATGCAACACAAGAATATTGTGTTGCCTATAAACCGAATCTGGCATTCTACGAAAGCCTTGGTATAAAAGGACAAATCGCTTTGGAAAAAACCGTAGCTTATATTCGACGGAAATATCCTGACCAGTTTATTATTGCCGACGCTAAACGCGGCGATATCGGCAATACTTCCGAGATGTATGCCCGTGCAGTTTTTGAATCTGCTGACTTCGATGCAGTAACAGTAGTGCCTTATATGGGCGAGGATAGTGTTAAACCTTTTCTCGGTTATCCGGAAAAGTGGGTGATTTTATTAGCGTTAACCTCCAACAAAGGCTCTCAGGATTTCCAGTTTACGGAAGATGCCAATGGCGAGCGCTTGTTTGAAAAAGTCTTGAAAAAATCGCAGGAATGGGCTACCGACGAACAAATAATGTATGTCGTTGGTGCTACGCAAGGAAAAATGTTGGAAGAAATACGAAAAATTGTTCCCAATCATTTTCTGTTAGTTCCGGGAGTGGGAGCGCAAGGAGGAAGCTTGGAGGAAGTTGCACGCTACGGCATGAACTCCAAATGCGGCTTACTCGTCAATTCATCGCGTCAGATTATTTATGCTGATTCAACGGAGCGGTTTGCAGAAGCGGCTCATCAGGAAGCTCGGAAATTACAGGAAGAAATGTCAAAATACCTCAAATGGATTCTAAACGTAAAATAATCAACGACCCTGTTTTCGGATTTATCAATATTCCGGACGAATTTATTCTTCGGATTATAAATCACCCTTACGTTCAACGTCTTACTCGAATCCGACAGTTGGGTTTAGCTTTTTATGTTTATCCCGGAGCTGTACATTCCCGTTTTCATCACTCGCTGGGAGCTATGCATTTGATGTCGGAAGCTATCAGCCAACTGCGGTCGAATGGTCATCCGGTTTCGGATGAAGAAAAGTCCGGAGCAATGGCATGTATCCTGATGCACGACATTGGCCACGGCCCTTTTTCTCATGTCTTGGAAAATACATTGGTAAATGGAATTCATCATGAAGAAATTTCATTACTTTTGATGAACCGGATGAATCGGGAAATGAACGGACAATTGGATTTGGCTATCAATATTTTTAAGGATAAGTATCCCAAACGTTTTTTACATCAGTTAGTCAGCGGACAGTTGGATGTTGACCGACTGGATTATCTTAGTCGCGATAGTTTTTTTACCGGCGTGACGGAAGGCAATATAGGGTCGGCGCGTATTATTAAAATGCTTAATCTTAAAAATGATAAATTGGTTATTGAAGCCAAAGGCATCTATTCCATTGAAAATTTCCTGATGGCGCGACGATTGATGTATTGGCAGGTTTATCTGCACAAAACAGCGGTTGCCGCAGAGAATATGTTGATAAACACATTGCAGAGGGCAAAATATTTAGCTTCCAAAGGATTGGAACTAAATGTTACTCCGGCGCTTCATTATTTTTTATATAATCAGATAGATAAATCGTTTTTTGAAAATAATCCGGAGCCTTTGGATTTTTTTGTTGAATTAGACGACAACGATATTTGGTGTGCGCTTAAAGCATGGGAGAAACATCAGGATAAAGTTTTATCTTTGTTAAGCCGGGGACTATTGAATCGAAATTTGTTTAAAATAGAAATGAGTTCGAAACCTGTCTCTCCGGATACTATAATGGAAAAAACAGCTATGTATGCGAAAATATATGGGTTATCGTTGGAAGATGCTGCATATTTGCTTTCTTACAATACAATTGCTACTGATATGTATAGCGAAAAAGACGACAGTATCGACATTTTATATAAAGACGGAACAATAAAAGATATATCCAATGCTTCGGATATGTTGAATATTCAACTACTTTCTAAAAAAATAGTGAAGTATTACCTCTGTTTTTTGCGAGATTCAAAATAATTTCCGTACTTTGCCACAATTTTTTAACTAAGAAATGCAAGAAATGGAGCTGAGCGCTAAACAAATTGCCGATATTTTAAATGGGAAAGTAGAAGGAAATGAAGAAATTACAGTCAATAATTTTTCAAAAATTGAAGAAGGAAAGCCCGGAACGCTTACTTTCTTAGCTAATCCTAAATACACAAATTACATCTATGAAACTAAAGCGAGTATTGCTTTGGTTAATGAAAATTTTGTTCCAGAAAAAAAACTTCCGGAAACATTAACGCTTATCCGGGTGGCAGACGCTTATAATGCTTTAGCGGCTTTACTCAATCTTATCGAACAATCGAAGCCCAAGAAAACCGGTATCGAATCGCCAGTTTTTATAAGTCCTTCCGCTTCATTTTCACAAGAAGAGATATACATTGGCGCTTTTTCTTATATTGGAGAAAATGCAAAATTAGGGAAAAATGTAGCTGTTTATCCGCAATCATACATTGGAGACAATGTTGAAATCGGAGATAACACAATTATTTATGCAGGAGTGAAACTTTATGCGGGGTGTAAAATAGGACAACGCTGTATTATCCATTCCGGAGCGGTCATAGGTTCCGACGGATTCGGATTTGCTAAAGACGGCGAATCGTACAAAAAGATTCAGCAATTAGGAAACGTCATTATCGAAGACGATGTCGAAATCGGCGCTAATACGACCATTGATAGAGCAGTAATGGAATCAACGTTAATTCGTCGAGGCGTGAAATTAGACAATCTGATTCAAATCGCTCATAATGTTGAAATCGGAGAAAATACAGGTATTGCAGCGCAAGTGGGAATTTCCGGATCTACTAAAGTGGGGAAAAATTGCATGATTGCTGGTCAAGTCGGTTTAGGCGGTCACATTACGATTGGCGATAATACTAATATCGGCGCTCAATCAGGAATAATCAGTAATATTGAATCAGGAAGAAATATAATGGGATCTCCGGCTATTGACGTGAAGAACTTTTTCCGTTCAAGTATTATTTTTGCGAAATTGCCAGACCTGTACAGAAGCCACAATCAATTAGAAAAAGAAATAGGAACTCTTAAAAAAGAAATAAATAAAGAAAAACCAGAAGGAATATGAAACAGCACACACTTAAAGAAAGTTTCTCGTTAAAAGGCAAAGGACTACACACGGGCTTGGATATCGAAATCAAATTTAATCCGGCTCCTGAAAATCATGGTTATAAAATAAAACGTATTGATTTACCTGAACAACCGGTTATAGATGCTTTGGCTGAAAATGTAAAAAGCACTCAACGCGGGACAGTTTTATCCAAGAATGAAGTCCAGATTTCAACTGTAGAACATGCTTTAGCTGCTTTATATGCCTATGAAATAGATAATTGCTTAATTGAAGTAAATGCGCCCGAATTTCCTATCTTAGATGGTAGCGCCATTGTTTATGTCAACGAAATCGAGCGGGTAGGTTTGGAAGAGCAGAATGAAGAACGGGATTATTATATCGTAAAAAATAAAATTGAAGTAAAAGACGAAGAAACTGGATCTCATATCGTGGTCTTTCCTGATGATAGCTTTGGTATAAATGTATATATTGCTTTTGACAATTCCCCATTTCTCGATAATCAGTATGCGATTTTAGATAATTTGAAGGATTTCAAAAAAGAGATAGCTGCTAGCCGTACCTTTGTTTTCGTGCGGGAAATCGCGCCTCTATTACAAAACGGCTTAATCAAAGGTGGTGATTTAGATAACGCTATTGTTATTTATGAACGTCAGATTAGTCAGGAATCTTTTGACCAATTGGCAGATACAATGGGTGTTGTACACAAAGATGCTTCAAAATTGGGATACATTATGAATAAACCTTTGGTTTTTTCTAATGAACCTGCACGGCATAAATTGCTCGATGTTCTGGGTGATATTGCTTTGATAGGCAAGCCTATTAAAGGCCGGATTTTAGCTACCTGTCCGGGGCATAAAATAAATAATAAATTTGCTCGCATTATCCGTAAAGATATTAAATTAAACGAGGTCCAAGCTCCGGTATATAATCCGAATATCCCGCCTTTATTAGATATCAACAGGATAAAAGAATTGCTTCCTCATCGCTATCCATTTCTTTTCGTGGAAAAAATTATTGAATTAGGAACTAAACATATTGTAGGAATAAAAAATGTGTCGGTCAATGAACCTTTTTTTCAGGGACATTTTCCGCAAGAACCGGTTATGCCGGGTGTTTTATTGGTAGAAGCAATGGCACAAACCGCAGGAATATTAGTATTGAATTCTCTTAAAGAACCTCAACGATATTCCACGTATTTTTTAAAAATCGACAATGTAAAATTCCGACAGAAAGTTGTTCCCGGCGATACACTGCTTTTTCGAGTGGAATTTAAAACCGAATTTCGCAGGGGAATCGCTGATGTGAAAGGCTATTGTTTTGTGGGTGAAAAAATTGTCTGTGAAGCAGAACTAATGGCTCAAGCCGTCAAAAATAAATAAAAATATTATGAATCAACTATTGTCAAATATACATCCGGAAGCTGTGATCGGAGAAAACGTAACTATCAGTCCGTTTGTTACGATTGAAAAAGATGTTATTATTGGAGATAATACTTACATCTATCCGAATGTAGTAATTATGAATGGCGCTCGAATAGGGAAAAACTGCAAGATATTTCCGGGTGCTGTTATTGCAGCAATTCCTCAAGACTTAAAATTTCGAGGGGAAAAAACTACTGCCGAAATCGGTGATAACACAACTATAAGGGAGTGTGTAACAGTTAACCGGGGAACAATAGCCAAAGGTCGAACCATTGTAGGAAACAATTGTTTATTAATGGCTTATGCACATGTCGCACATGATTGTTTATTAAAAGATTACGTAATTATTGGAAATACAACTCAATTAGCTGGAGAAGTGGAAGTAGATGATTATGCCATTTTGAGCGGAGGATCATTGGTACATCAATTTTCTAAAATCGGGATGCACGCAATGACTCAAGGAGGCTCAAGAGTAAGTAAAGATGTTCCGCCTTATATCATTGTTGGTCGCGACCCTATTATGTATTCTGGCATAAATATAGTAGGATTACGAAGAAGAGGATTCGACAACGAAAAAATTTCTGCTATTCAAGAGATTTATCGTATTTTGTATCAATCAGGTATGAATAATAAAGAAGCTGTGAAATATATTGAAGAAAATATTCCAGCCTCAAAAGAAAAAGAAATTATTATTACCTTTATAGCCAATTCTCAACGAGGAATCGTAAGAGGATATTTAGAGTGAAGAGAGGTTTAAAATTTTTAGTTTTATTTTTTTATGATGGTTTATAAATTTGTCATATTATCCGATGAAGTAGATGACTTCAGAAGGGATATTCTTATTGATTCCGATGCTACTTTTTGGGATTTACATGAAGCTATTTTGGAATCAGTCGGATATACGAAAGATCAGATGACTTCTTTTTTCATCTGTGATGAAGATTGGGTTAAAGAGAAAGAAATTACCTTGGTGGAAATGGATACAAATTCCGACGAGGATAATTATGTCATGGATTCCACCCGGTTGAGTGATTTGCTGGAAGAAGAACGGCAAAAACTGTTATACGTTTTTGAATATCTTACCGAACGTGCATTTTTCATGGAGTTGCGTGAAATTATTACCGGTAAATCCCAGCCGAAAGCTAAGTGTGTTTTCAGCAAAGGAAATCCGCCGGCTCAAACTACTGAGTTCGACGTTTTGGATGAACGATTAAACGCACGTATATCGGCAACAAACCATCATCTGGAAGAAGATTTCTATGATGACGAAGATTTTGGAATGGATGATTACGATGACGAAGATCTTGATAATTTAAGCGAAGGGAATCCGTTCGACGATTATTAAAATTAAGTAGGGTGCCTATTTCCGAATGAAAACCTTAGTCGTTTTATTGGGACCAACCGGAGTTGGAAAAACAGAATTAAGCCTGAAGTTGGCGGAATTTCTTGATGCTCCCATTATTTCCGCCGACTCCCGGCAATTATACAAAGAATTGGCAATCGGTACGGCAGCTCCGACATTGGAAGAACAAGCACGAATCGAGCATTATTTTGTCGGAACGCTTCAATTGACCGATTATTATAGCGCCAGTCAATTTGAAGAAGATGTAATTTCACTCCTTGCCGATTTGTATCAATCCCATGAAACCGTTCTGATGAGTGGAGGTTCGATGATGTATATTGATGCCGTTTGCAAAGGAATTGATGAAATCCCTACGATTGACCAAACGCTTCGAGCCGATTTAAAAGATTTGTATCAAGAAGAGGGAATCGATCCGATTCGCCAACAATTGAAATTATTGGATCCGGTATTTTACCGGCAAGTCGATTTAAAAAATCACAAGCGAGTGATTCATGCTTTGGAAGTTTGTCTGATGGCGGGAAAACCATATTCTTCTCTTCGAATCGCTAAAGCAAAGCAGCGTCCGTTTCGTATCCTCAAAATCGGGTTACAAAGAGAAAGAGAAGAATTGTATGAGCGTATCAATCATCGGATAGATATGATGATGGAACAGGGATTTTTGGAAGAAGCACGTTCCGTTTATCATCTGCGACACCTGAATTCATTGAATACCGTTGGCTATAAAGAACTTTTTAATTATTTTTCCGGTGAATGGTCGTTGGATTTCGCTATTGAAAAAATCAAACAGAACACCCGGATCTATTCTCGCAAACAAATGACGTGGTTTAAGCGCGATAAAGAAATCCAATGGTTTCATCCTGAGCAAATAGTGGAAATTAAAGGTTGGATAACAAAAAATATCTGATTATTAGCATATTAATACTAATATAATTATTAAACAATGGAAGGATATAGTGTCGTTATTATTCTTTTAGCAATAGCTATAGGTTTATCGCCCATAGCTTCCCGTATGAAATTTCCTTATCCTATATTATTGTTGATTGTGGGAATAATAGTGGGATTCATTCCCGGTTTTCGAATCATCTCTATTGATCCGGAAGTTATCTTTCTGTTATTTTTACCGCCGATGCTTTACAGTGCAGCCTATGATATTTCGATTAAAGATTTCAAACGCAATTTCCAGACAATATCTATCTTAGCCGTCAGGCTGGTTTTTGTAACCACGATGGGAATTGCGATTGCAGCTCATTATTGCATCGGCATATCATGGCCATTGTCTTTTGTGCTTGGCGCCATTCTTTCTCCTCCAGATGCCATTGCAGCTACGAGTGTAACTAAAGGACTGGGACTTCCGCGCCGCACAAATATTGTATTAGAAGGAGAAAGTCTGGTAAACGACGCTTCGGCATTGGTTGCTTTTCGTTTTGCAGTTTCTGCAGTAGCGGGAAGCTCATTTATAATCTGGAAAGCCGGTTTGATTTTTATCCTTGCAATAGCCGGCGGATTTTTTATCGGTTGGTTGTTGGCGTATGTTTTTATATTTCTTGCTAACGTTAAAAAAAACTTAGACAATTATGTCTGTGTCAGTCTTAATTTATTGCTTCCTTTCGTCGCCTATTTGATAGCGGAAGATTTGCACGTGTCGGGTGTAATTGCTACAGTAACAGTAGGGATAAAGATTGCCGGTCACAAGAGTCAATTTTCTGAAGCAACCGTTACTCAATCTAAATCTGTTATGGATATGGTCGTCTTCATATTGGGAGGATTGGTGTTTATTCTCATTGGATTGGAATTTCCGCAAGTATTGAAAAATATTCCTTCCGAACAGTTCTTGCCATTGGTCGGTTGCTCCTTTTTGATTTTTTTGATAGCACTGCTAATACGGATGACCGTTGTATTTTTGCACAAACGAGGAATGGAAAATCGTTATACTACGGCCAAAAAACGATTGGATCATGTCGATATAAACCAAGTGGAGTCTCGTATTCAACGACGTTTTCCGAATAGGAAAAAAAGAAAGCCTTTCGGTAAAAATATAGATAGCTACTTCAAATCCTTATTGCTCAATTGGAAAGAAGCCGTGATTATCGGGTGGTCGGGGATGAGAGGGATTGTTTCATTGGCGGCTGCGTTGTCATTGCCGCTGATAATGACGAATGGCGATACTTTCCCTCAACGGAATGTAATTATCTTTTTGACGGTTACAGTCGTGATTATTATGCTCGTTATACAGGGATTAGGGTTGCCGGTTTTAGTCAAGTTGCTGAAAATAGACAGTGGTGATCAGTAAGCTTTATTTTTTACGTACGCCATACATAAAGCGAAAATTCACTCAAATGTATGGCGTACTGATTTTAATTTAATCTATTAAATTTTTTCTGGTTTATTCAAAAGGATTACCTTCTGCCGAACCCAAAACCGTGTCCGCAAAAATCACCGCTGAAACGATCTTCCCATGCTTCTTTTCTTTCTTTGACGAAAGCTTCTTTTTCTTCCGGCGTTTTTTTCATCCATTCTTCACAACGGGCATCTATCGCTTCTACTGAAAAGTGGTCTTTCCCAATATGTTCTACTTTCTTGTTCATAAAATCCAGTTTTTCACTATCGGTCATCTTTGACCATTCTTCTTGAAATTTTTTTGCTGCTTCTTTAGTGAAAGGGTGTCTTCCAAAGAATCCCATTCCAAAACCTTTTGTTGTCATCATTTTTTTAATTTGTTATGTTTTACAATTTATTACTTTTTAGAGCGCTCTATTTATAGAGACAACTGAGTAAGAAAAATATTTTATGAAATGTTTTTTATTTTTATATAAGCCGAATCTTTGAATAGGCTATCGGGTAATTCTCATCGAATCACCGACATCTCGCAATTCACACAATCGAACTGTAGTTGCAGCTGGTTTTTCCCAGAGGAAAAGATTTGATTTAATTACAATAATAATTCTGAATCTATAAAAATCATAATAAGTAGTTATATAATTGATAAACTTATTGTATTTTTGTAGCATGAAAAGGAAAATCATAACATTCTATTATATTTTGAATTATTTAAATAAACTATGACTGAAAAGGAGCGAGATAAAATAGATTATTGTCATTGCTTCTTAGAATGCGAGATTGGGTGCCGGCGAAATTTATAAATTTCAAAAGAAAACTTAGAAAACACCATATAATAATATAAAAAAACATTAAAAATTAAGGAGGAATATTATGCAGACAAACAATCACAAAATTGTTGATTATGATGCTGTTCTTGATGCTAAATTAGGAAAAGAAGGAACACCTTCGAGAATAGAGGAAGAAGAAAAAGCATCTGCTTTTTATACAGGTAAAATTATTGAACGAGCAAGGAAAGAAGCCAGAATGACACAAACAGCACTTGCCGAAAAATTAGGTACTAACAAATCGTATATATCTCGGGTAGAAGCCGGAAAAACAGAGCCTAAAGTGTCCACTTTCTATCGTATAGCTTCTGCTTTGGGACTTTCGGTCGAATTAATTCCGATTTTACCTTAAGCTATTGGGTAATTTTCATTGAATCACCCGCATCTCGCAATTCACACAATCGAATTGTAGTTGCAGCCGATTTTTTCCGGAGACAAGATACAAGGGTTCTTTGAAATCCGGTGAGATCTTTTTACCTTTTTTGCAATACCCCATGTGGTAAAGGATGCAATGTTTGGTAAACATGAGTGGGACATTTTCCGGCATTTGCTTCTCGAATGCGGGAGCAATTTGTTTCACTCCGCAGCGGAAATAAAAAGCTTCTGCATTTTTATTGGCAACATTACCCAAATAGCTTAAAGTCGATTGAGGATAAACCGGTAAAACGGATGGCACTACCCTTTTAGCTTGCAGATAGTTAATTTTACGTGCCGAGAGTAAACGATCGATTGTCCGCCGTTTCAAGTCGCTTAAAACCGACGATGGAATAAACCAATTCCCATTCAAAGAAATCGTTAAGCGAGTTAATTCAAAAGGAGTATTACCTAATTTGGATAACTGCTCCCGATAATTCGCTTGCGGGTCTTTTTGAGCCCGTTCTTTGGCGAAAGGTAGAGTAACGGTTACCCTGCAAAAGTCTTCGTCTATGGCTGTCAGGCTGAATCCGAAAGCGTTTTCCGCTAATTCAAATTCGATCTCGATTTTTCTCTCTGCCGATTTTTTGGAAAGCATTTTCTCAAATTCATGGTCATAATTTCGGTAAAGTGTTGTTCCCGGTATAAGAGACGGCATCTCTGCCGGAAAAATTTTTCCGTTCTCTGCTCTATTGACCCTAAATCCCTGCATTTCTTTTTGTCCGTTAATAAAACAAAGACCATCGCCGTTATGAACGGTTTTTTGTCCGGAAACGGTAAAATAATTTCGATTCAAATCCTTCACATTTCCTATCGGTTCGCCGAACGATTTGGGCGTCTCCGGCGATGCAATAGCTTGATTCCTTCCGTTCAGAAAATACGTAGTAAATCCCCGATTAAAACTTTTTGCAGGATCAGGAACAAAAAAAGGAATCGTGCGTCCTGAAGAAGCTCGAATGTATTCCGGCCTTTTCGAAAAGATTTCATCCAATCGTTGCCGGTAATACGCCGTAATGTTTTTTACATAACTAATCTCTTTTAAACGACCTTCGATTTTCAACGAAGTAACACCAGCATCAAGCAAATCCTCCAAATGCTTCGACAAATTCAAATCTTTCAATGATAGCAAATGCTTGTTTTGAGCAATAACTTTTCCTGAAGCATCTTGCAAAGTATAAGGCAACCGGCAAAATTGTGCACATTCGCCACGATTTGCGCTTCTTCCGGCAAGCGCTTGGCTGATATAGCATTGTCCGCTATAAGAAACGCATAACGCTCCATGTACAAACACTTCCAACTGAAGATGAGTTTGTTCGGCAATTGCTTTGATTTCGGATAATGAAAGCTCGCGAGCCAAAACAACGCGGGAAAATCCGGCTTCTTCAAAAAAACGAACTTTATCAATACTTCGATTATCGCATTGTGTACTTGCATGTAACGGAATAGGAGGAATCGACAAATTCAAAATTCCCATGTCTTGGATAATTAAAGCATCAACTCTCATGGCATATAATTCGCGAATGAATTTTTCTACAATCGGAAATTCAGAATCATAAATAAGCGTATTAAGCGCTACATAAACTTTTACCCAATAGGTATGAGCATATTCGATTAATTGCCCAATGTCTTCCAATGAGTTTCCAGCACTTGCGCGGGCGCTGAACTGCGGAGCGCCGATATAAACCGCATCAGCGCCATGATTGATGGCTTCTATTCCCGTTTCCAAATTTTTAGCGGGAGCCAATAACTCGATTTTTCTCGCTGTTTTCATACGTTATACATGGATATCACCTAAGACTTCAATTTCTTCCAGATTGTAAGGCGTTGATTGGTAAACATAATAATTCAGCCAGTTTTTAAACATTAAATGACCGTGAGCGCGCCATCGTACTTTGATTTCTTTTTGTGGATCATTATCGACATAGTAGTTAACCGGAATATTAACAGGTAAATGCTTGCTCAAATCACGCAGGTATTCTCTATGTAGAGTATCTGGAGCATATTCGGAATGTCCGGTGATGAAAATTTCGCGTCCGCCCCGCGACATAACAATATATACGCCCGCGTCGGCTGATTCGGAAAGGATACTCAAAGCGGGAACTTTCAAAATATCATCCCGCCGTATCTCGGTATGCCGACTGTGCGGAACATAAAACTCGTCGTCGAATCCGCGAAGAAGCGCAATATTCGAATTATTAACCGTATGCTTAAATACGCCGAATTTTTTCGTACTCAAAGGATATTTGGGAATACCATAAAAATGATATAATCCAGCTTGTGCCGCCCAACAAATATACAGTGTAGAAGTAACATGCCGGGATGCCCAATCCATGATTTCAATTAACTCATTCCAATAATTGACTTCTTCAAAATCAAGTAATTCTACAGGAGCGCCCGTAATAATCATTCCATCATAATTTGACTTACGAATATCTTTGAAGTTTTTATAAAAGGTAGCTAAATGTTCTTGAGAGGTATTTTTACTGTCGTGGGATTGCATTTTTAATAAATCAATTTCGACCTGAAGCGGGCTATTGGAAAGCAGTCGTACAAAATCCGTTTCGGTAGCAATTTTTACAGGCATGAGATTCAAAAGCACCACTTTCAATGGGCGAATATCTTGCGTAGAAGCACGTAAATCGTCCATCACAAAGATATTTTCTTTTTTCAACTCTTCTACAGCTGGTAAATTATGAGGTATATTTAATGGCATAATAAATAGAAAATCACAAATTTGATTGCAAAATTAAGGTTTTTTGCCGGGGTTTCAAAACTTATGAGGAAATACATCGAATCCGGAGGTAAGCAACAGATGGAACTCGCCATTCGTTTCCCGATTTCAATGGCAGTTGGTTATGCCCAAGCCTGCTATGAATGCATTTAATTTATATAGAGATGGAAGTTTCTTTAATCATTCTGAAGTTTCTTTATCCTTTCAATCCGTTGCAAAAGCGTCGGATGAGAATAATACCAAAATACAACCAAAGGATGCGGATTCAAGTTACTCAACGATTGAACCGAAATTTTTTTTAATGCCGAAATAAGCGCTTCTCCTAAACCAAATTGTGCAGCAAAACTATCAGCTTCGTATTCGTTCTTCCGGAAAATATAATTGATTGCCAATCCCAATACTTCCGAAATCGGCGTGAAGAGAAAAGAAAATCCGATAATTCCCAGATGAAACGAGGCAATCGTACCGCCTAACGCTTCCGCCAACTGGATATTTTCTAAAAATAAAGATAGAATATATAAAATAGCACCTGTAGTTAAAATAGAAAGTATTAGGGAATAAACTATGTGTTTCTTTTTGTAGTGTCCGATTTCATGCGCTAAGACAGCGACAATTTCTTCCGTATTCAGGTCGTTCATCAGTGTATCGAACAAAACAATGCGTTTATTCTTTCCAAATCCGGAGAAATAGGCATTGGCTTTGGTGGTACGTTTTGAACCGTCCATAACGAAAATATTTGTCAGTTGAAATCCAGCTTTTTGAGCGAATGATTCGATTGCTTCCCTTAACTCGCCATCTTCCAATGGCGTTTGTTTGTTGAATAAAGGGACTATCCATTCTGAATAAAAAAAAGCTATTAATAAGGAGAATACGGAAACAACAATCCATGCTAACAACCAAAATATTTCTAATGTATAATGATAAATTAACAAAATGACCGATAAAATGAGTCCTCCAATCAATAAATTTAATGCAATACCTTTCAAGTAATCGGCAATAAATAATTTCCGAGTCGATTTATTGAAACCGAATCGCTCCTCAATCGTAAAAGTAGCATACCAACTGAAAGGGAAACTAATTAATTCGTTGCATATTATCAACGTTGCAAAGAAAATCAAAGGCAAAGCCAGAAAATGGCAGGTATATTCGCGCAAGTAATTGTCGAACCAACCCAAAAATCCGAACAATAAAATAATCAGGATAAGTACGAATGAAAATCCTCCCGAAATCAAATTGAAATGGCTGTCTATCCGCTGATAATCCTGTTGCTTGGCATATTCTTCCGGAGGATAAATTCCTTTAAGTTCATCGGGTAAAACCGGACTCATTCTTTTTCGATTCAAATAAGATAAAATTTGAGTCCAAACAAAATTCAAAATGAATATGCTGATTATCAGATAAAAATAAATATTATACATATTTAAAGTTATAATGTTGTTCTTGAAAACGGAACACAATCCATAGATGCAAAATCTTGGTTCAAAAACTTAAAATAGCCGTTCATGGCAACCATTGCGGCGTTGTCGGTTGTAAAGGCAAACGGAGGAATGTAGATTTTCCAGCCATAATTAGAAGCATAATCCTGAAATGCTTTCCGCAAACCGGAATTAGCTGATACTCCACCAGCAACAGCTACTTCTTTAATATTTAAATCCGCAGCTGCTTTTTGTAATTTATACATCAAAATATCAATAATTGTAGCCTGAAGGCTGGCGCATAAATCAGCCCGATATTTTTCGATAAAGTCCGGGTCTTTTTGTAATTCATCGCGAAGCAGATACAAAAAAGAGGTTTTTAACCCGCTGAAACTGTAATTATAACCCGGAATATTTGGTTTACTTAATCGGAACGCAGATGGATTGCCTTCTTTTGCCAAACGGTCGACAACTGGACCGCCAGGATAAGGTAAACCCATGACTTTTGCGCATTTATCGAATGCTTCTCCGGCAGCATCGTCAATGGTTTGTCCGATTACTTCCATCTCATTCCATTGGCGAACCAAAATGATTTGAGAATTTCCACCAGAAACCAACAAGCAAAGAAAGGGAAAGCGAGGTTGCCGATCGTCGGCTTCATTTTCTTTGATGAAATGAGCCAGCACATGCGCCTGTAAATGATTGACTTCAATCATCGGTATTTGTAAAGATATAGCTAAACCTTTCGTAAATGAAGTTCCAACTAACAACGAACCCAACAGTCCGGGTCCTCTTGTGAAAGCCACTGCCGATAAGTCTTTTTTGTCTATTCCCGCTTGTTTCAACGCTTCATGCACTACAGGAATAATATTCTGCTGATGCGCACGGGAAGCTAATTCGGGAACTACTCCTCCATAGGCTTCATGCACTTTTTGTCCCGCAATAACATTTGACAGCATAACGCCATTCCGGATAACTGCAGCAGAAGTGTCATCGCACGATGATTCAATTCCCAAAATAATTACATCCATTATGAAAAATTATTTAAAAATGTACAAATGTCGGAAAATATTTCGGAAAACACAAATGACTTTGTACCTTTGTAGCTGATAATTTGATGAGTAAATAAATAAATACAAAAACAGCAATTCGTTTCTGTTTTTATTTCAGACAAATGAAGGTACTAAAAAGGTTAGTTATAGGAATTATTATTTTTTTAGCCATAGTTTACGTATTGCCGGCTACATTGTTGCAACTTCCTTATTTTCAAGAAAAAATTTCACATCAAATTGCTTCTTATCTAACAGAAAAGCTACAAACAGAGGTTCATATACGTCAAATCGAATTGGATTTTTTTAATAAATTAATCCTCAAAGATGTGTATATGGAAGATTTATCCGGCGAAGCTCTGTTTGAGGCAAAACGTATTGCTGCCGGTTTTGAATTTTTCCCGCTCTTGCGAAATAAATGGCGATTCAATTCTATCCAATTATTTACTTTCCGTTTTAATTTGAGTAAAGAAACTGATGATTCTCCACTGAATATCCAATATATAATTGACGCTTTTGCAAAAAAAGACACTATTACAACTAATCCAGAGATTGATTTACGAATTAAAAATTTGAGTTTGCGATCGGGAAGTTTTTCTTTCAGGGTAAAAGATAAGGCGAAAACTCCCGGTATTTTTAATCCTAAACAGCTATTACTGAATGATATTTCTTCTAAAATACAGATTCATAATTTGGATAATCAAGAATTGTCTTTGCAAATCGATCGGTTGAGTTTCAAAGAACAATCCGGTTTGCAAGTGAAAAATCTAGCATTCGATTTGGATGCTAATAATAAAGTGGCTATAGTTAATAAATTGGTAATTGAATTAGATAAAACCTCTTTACTGCTTACAGATATAATTGCCAATTATCATTTATCTACTGCCAGTGATAACAATACGGAGCTTGTCACATTCCAATTAAAGCTAAATAATTCTGCAATCTATCCGAAAGAACTAACCGCTTTTGTTCCCTTGTTTTCGCATTTCGATGAACGGATAAATGTTGAAGGTGATTTCACTGGGATTGGGAATGACCTTACAATCAAGGATTTTTATTTCCGATATTATAATCAAATGATGATAAATGCGAATGCTGAGCTGAAAAATATTTTCCATTCAGACAGGAATAATTTTTATATAAAAGGAACTGTATCCAATTCGTTTTTTTCTCCCGAAGGCATCGAACGTTTAGTAAATAATCTTTCACAACAACCGGTCGAGTTACCCAAACAAATCAAGCAATTGAAAAACATTCGTTTTGAAGGGGATATAAACGGTTCGTTTGATGATTTAGCCGCTTCAGGGATTTGGAATACTAATATAGGAATAGTACGGGCGAACCTTATGCTTGGCAAGAACGAAACACGGTTTTTGAAAGGACGAATAGCTTCGGAAAGTTTGAATTTTGAAAAACTCTTAAATAGTAAAGACTATGGCGAAATGGCTTTTGATATTCAATTTGATGCTAAGCAAAATTCGAATAAAAAGTTTTCTGGTTCTATCGACGCAAGCCTTACAAAATTTTTTTATAAAGGATATACTTACCATAATTTAACTTTGAATGGCGAATTTTCTTCAACAAGTTTTGAAGGTCGTATGAATCTTAATAGCCCGGAAGGAAAAATCTCAGGTGAAGGTCTTTGGGTTATTAATGGAAAAGATTCAAAATTTGATTTCAATGCAAAAGTCTCAGATTTAAAATTGGATATACTGAATCTGACAAACAAATATCAGCATCCGCTGTTGTCTTTTGAATTAGATGCCAATTTAACCGGAGATAATCCCGATAATTTCATAGGCTCTATTTCTTTGAATAATCTATTGTTTGAGACTGAAAAAGGAAGTTATTCCTTAGATAGTCTTAAAGTTACATCTACCCAATCGGAACAGGAAAAACGCATTCAGGTTGACTCTAAAATTCTTGCGGGAGAAATCTATGGAAATTATTCGTTTAAGACAATTGTTCCAGCTTTGAAACAAACATTTGCTCATTATTTGCCTTCAATTGTTAATCATAATTCGAAATATTCAGATAACGGCGAAAACAATTTTTCATTACAATTAACAATAAACGATTTAACCGATTTTTCAACAGTTTTTGAATTACCTTTTTCTTTACATGGGCAAACCAATATTTCCGGACGATATAATGGAAATGAGCTGCACTTGGATTTTTTGACGCCGCTTGCTGTTATTGGCGGATTAAAAACAGATTCGCTACAGTTGGCATTTACTAATTCCGAGACAGAAGCTCAGGTCGAAATTTCGGGAATCACCCGGCAAAGGAAAGATACAAAGATGAGATTCGACATCCGAATGGATGCCGCTAATGATAAGCTCAACACTCTTTTTCATTGGGGAAATGGTTCTTCTAATTACAGCGGTGATTTGAAATTAACAAGTCTATTTTCAAAGAAAGAGGGACGTTCGCCAATTCGAGTAGAAACGAGTATTTTACAAACGGATATGGTATTCAATGATTCAATATGGACATTTTATCCTGCTATGGTAGTAGTCGATTCGTCCAATATCCGGTTCAATCATCTGCAAGTAGCGCACCATGATCAATTTCTTAAAATAAATGGAGCGATTTCAAATAATTCGGAAGAAGAGCTTAAAATTGAATTAAATAAGGTAGATTTAGATTTTATTTTTCAATCGCTGGCGATTTCCGCTTTGGAATTTGGAGGAATAGCTACCGGTTTCGTTACAGCAGAAGACCTTTTCCATACAAGAAAAATGGAAACGTATCTGGATGTTACCGATTTTTCTTTTAATACGGTTAATTTCGGGCATTTGGATTTGACCGGAACTTGGGATGATGAAAGTCAAGGTATCGCGATGCTCGGTAAAATCATAAAAAACGATTCGACTTTTGTAAATATAGAAGGTATTATTAATCCGGTAAAAGAGAAATTATCTATTAATTTTGATGCAGAGAATGCTGATGCGCGTTTTCTAAGGAAATATCTGGACAAAGTGCTTCAAGATTTAACAGGTAACCTATCTGGACATCTCCGGCTCTTTGGCGATTTGAATAATCCTACGGTCGAGGGGGATGTCTTTGCTCAAAATTGCCGTTTTGGCATAGAATATTTAAATACATTCTATACATTCACAGATTCGGTTAAATGCTTTCCTGATGAAATCAAAGTCGAGAATGTTACTATCTATGATGGAAAAGGAAATAAAGCCTTAGCAAATGGTTTTGTAAAACATCGATTATTTAAAGATTTCTATTTTTCAGCTTCGGTTTCCTATTCTGATTTTATGATATTTAATGCACCAAAATCCTTAAATTCCACATTCTATGGTACGGCTTTCGGGAATGGAACGGTTTTACTTTCCGGAACTCAAGATGTTATTAATATTGATGTTACGGTTCAAAATACGAACAATACCAGAATGACGCTTAATTTTATGGAAGAATCCGATATAGAAGAATATAATTTTATCCGGTTTGTATCGGCAAAAGATCCACTCCGGGAACATTTGAAAAAACAAGAGCCAATTTCAAAACCGGTTTATTCCAACGGCGACGACGGACCTGAAATCAAATTTAACTTAATATTGAGTGCAACTCCACAAGCGACTATCGATATAATTATGGACCCTATTTCCGGCGATAAGATAAGCGGATACGGAAATGGAAATCTCCAAATTCAATATGGTACTAAAACTCCATTGAAAGTATTTGGAACTTACGCGATTGAACAAGGGAAATATAATTTTAGTCTCCAACAGTTCTTGTATCGTGATTTTGATATTCAGGAAGGCAGTTCAATCGCATTTAAGGGAAATCCTTATACTGCCGACTTGGATATAAAGGCAAGTTGTACGGTAAACGCTAATCTGGAAGATTTAGATAGGCAACTGATTGAAAATAAAAGCAGCGCCCGCAACAATGTACAAGTTAGCTGCATCCTTATATTGACGGGACCTCTTAATCATCCAGCTATTGCTTTTGATTTAGATTTACCGGGAGCTACCGATGAATTGGTTCGCCAAGTAAAAAGTTACATCCGCACTGATGATATGATGAATCTTCAAATTGCTTATCTTCTTATACTTAGTCGTTTCTATACGCCGCCCGAAAATATGAGGAGTAGTAATACAAGCGGTAATTCCAACTGGTCCTATCTCACTTCTACTCTATCTACGCAAATTTCCAATATGTTAGGGTTATTGAGTGATAATTTTCAGGTAGGAACCATATTTCACCAATCGAATGCAGGGACACAAACAAGTACAGAATTTGATCTGTTATTATCCAGCCAGCTATTGAATAACAGGTTGGTTGTCAATGGAAATTTCGGCTATATCAATAATCCGCTTATTAACGGAAGCCAAAATAATTTCCCCTTGATAGGTGATTTTGATTTGGAATATAAACTTACAAAAAGTGGCGACATACGGCTGAAAGGATTTAATCACTACAATTTTCGTAACTACTACAGTATCACTCCTGAAATGACGCAAGGAATAGGCATTCTTTTCCGGAAAGACTTTAATTATTGGTTGGATTTTTTCAAAAAGAAAAATGCGAACACGCAAATCCCCTAACTTTTAGCTTTTAGTTTTTATTTTCACTTGTAACTGTTGATTTTGCTGATATATTTCCCGATAATATCAAATTCAAGATTCACAACTGTTCCCTGTTTAATTTGATGAAAATTAGTAACTTCGTAAGTATATGGAATAATAGCAACTTGAAAACTGCTATCGTGAGAATTGCAAACTGTCAGGCTGATGCCATTAACACATATCGAACCTTTTTCTACTGTTATATACCCTTGCTTTGCCATAGCCTGATCAAACTTATACTCAAACGTATAATACCAGCTTCCGTCGGCTTCTTCTACATTCGTACAAACAGCAGTTTGATCCACATGACCTTGCACAATATGTCCGTCGAGACGGCCATTCATCAGTAAACTTCTTTCCAGATTCACCTTATCGCCTACTTTTAACAAACCTAAGTTTGAACGTTCCAGCGTTTCCCTGATAGCCGTGACAGTATAGGTTTCGTCCGTCAGACCGACTACCGTCAGGCAAACACCATTATGCGACAAGCTCTGATCAATCTTTAACTCATTGACAAAGGAGCATTTCAACGTTAAATGCAGATTTCCCTGATCTGCTCTGCAGCCGACAACCGTAGCCGCTTCTTCAACAATTCCTGAAAACATTGTATATATATTTTAAAAATCAAGGGTAAAGTTAAGTAATTAGAATGAATTTTCAACTATATTTGCAGTAAAAATTAAAAAAAAGAAAATGAGACCCCCCAGCTTACAAAATTTCTATCTTGAAAAGCCGGCGATATTATTAATAACACTCACTATTATAAGTGTATTTATATGGATTAATCGCGGTGATTTTTATACAAAAGGTGAACCGCGTGAAGCTTCGGTTGCCGTATCTATGATTGAAAAAAATCAATGGATTCTACCGGAAGTTTACACCGACGAAATTTCGTACAAACCACCTTTGATGCATTGGCTAATAGCCGTTTTTTCGTTACCTGAAGGAAACGTAACGCCATTTTCATCCCGTTTTCCATCGGCTTTGGCTTTTGGGGGACTGATTATTTGCTCTTTTTTATTTTTTGGTAGAGACTTGCGAATGCAGGAATCTTTTCTTGCATCGATAATTTTACTCACTGTTTTTGAATTACATCGCTCCGCTATGACTGCGCGAGTAGATATGCTACTTACTTTATTTATTTTTTGGGCTTTGACTCGATTATTCCGCTGGGAAGAGGACCGAAAACTAACCGGATTTCCTTGGCTAATCCCTTTAATAATGAGTTTAGCTGTTTTGACCAAAGGACCGATAGGAATAGTATTGCCTATGCTTGTTTTCGGCATCTATCTCTTGTTTTTACGATACAATATTTGGAAAATAGCCGCAAAACTAATTCCATTAGCATTACTTGCATTAGTATTACCGTCAATCTGGTATTTATTTGCTTATCTACAAGGTGGTAAAGAATTTCTCAATTTAGTTTTAGCGGAAAATTTCGGTCGTTTTTTTGATACGGACAATTTTAATATTCAGTATAATTTGGGACATGAAAAAGGTTTATGGTATAATTTAGCCATGTTAGCCTCCGGCTTTATTCCATGGACGCTTTTACTTTTTATCTCTCTTTTTGGCTTATCATATAAAAGATTTTCTGGAATCCGGTCGTTGTGGAACGGATTTATTCAAATGGAAAAAACTAAACTTTTTTCAGCGCTCGCCGCTATCATTATTTTCTTGTTTTACTCAATACCATTAAGTAAACGAAGTGTTTATCTGATGCCGACTTATCCTTTTATTGCTATTTTTATAGCTCAATATATTTTATATCTAACGGAATATAAAACAAAAATCATCCGTATTTTTGCAGTCATTGTTGGCAGCATTGCTTGTATAATTGGCTTGATTGTATTGCTGACCATAACAACACATTTAATTAATCTGGCAGACATTATATCGAACATAACTAATAATTTTGACTGGTCGATGCAATTTTCGAAAATCTGGCAATCCTCTCATTTTTCACGATTAATTTCCATAATTTTATTGATTATCTTGATTTATGCGATCTACATTCTCTTCAACTCTTTTCATAAAAAACTTTATTTGAAAACCTTATATGCCATTTTCGGCGTATATCTGAGCATATTGTTGGTAATGGATGGTTTGTTTTCCCCCGCCTATAAAAATGCAATAAGCGTTCGGCCTATTGCAAAAGACATCGCTGTACATTACCCTATTACAAACGACAATTTGTTTGTAATGAACAATTTATTAGAATATAGCAATATGTATGGCTTGAACTTTTATTTGCACAATTACTTCCAGAATTTCGAAAAAGAACTGCCCCACAAAGGGTATTTCCTGACAGGTGTTAATAGTTTTGAGAAAGTATTGCAAAAATACAAAACTTCCTATGATTTCAACTTACTAAAAGAATATTCAAATTATAGTCGCGATGGCGAACGGATAATACAGCTTTATTTTTTCAAGAAAAAAATGTAACCTTTTTCACATTTAAATTTGTAACTCAATAGTTGGTGTTATAATTTCAAAATATGAGCTTAAAAGTTTTCATCCGTATATTGTATGCAACAACAATGTGTATGTTATTTATATTCATTTTGTCTTGTAGTACAACCAAATACATTCCAGAAGGACAATATCTTCTGGATAATGTTTTATTGAAAACCGATTCTACCGAAATATCAAATGCCCAATTATTGGATTTTATAAAGCAAAAACCGAATGACTCCAAGCTTGGTTTAATAATTTATAATAGCGTCAATAACGATTCAAACTGGTTTAAAAAAGCTATTCGTAAAATTGGAGAACCTCCGGTCATATATAATCAAAATTATGTTAATCAATCGGTAAACGAATTATCGATTGAAATGAAAAACTTGGGTTTTCTAAACTCAAGTGTATATGCAGTTATTGATACGGTAGGGAAAAAAGTCACGGTAAATTATATTATTGATGAGGAAATTCCTTACCGGATACGCGACTATTCGATTCAGTTACCTGATTCTCAGATGAACGATTTGGCACGGGGAATTCGCCCAGCAAGAAACCTACTGGCACGGTTGATGCGGTCGGAAGGACAATCTGCTGATAGTTTGAATTATCGGCAAGCTAATCCAAACCGTAATCCGCAGCGCCGACGAAACAACAATATGCTTGCAAAAAGCGTCATCAAAGAAGGCGGTATTTTTGATATGAATAATTTGAACGAAGAACGGACGAGGATAAGTAATATCCTTAGAAATCAAGGATATTATGATTTAACTATCAATAACTTTCATTATTCAGCCGATACATCTTTGAATTCCAACCAAGTCGATTTAAGTTTATTTCTGAAAGATACAACTCTGACAAATGTCTATCGAATTGCAACGGTAAAAGTGTTTAGCGGATACGATCCATTAGCAAGTGAAAAATATAACATTATAGATTCGATAGAAAAGAAAAACATTAAAATTTATTACGATAATCTACGGTTTTTACGTCCTCAGGTAATTGCCGATAAAGTGACGGTACGCCCGGGAGGTTTATTCCGTGAAAGAGCCAGAGAATCGACTTACGGACTTTTTCAGGCTTTGAATTGCGTAAGTCGTGTTGACATAGCTTATAAGGAAAGAAATTATCCCGACTCTACCTTACTTGATTGCGAAATTTATCTGACACCGGGAAATATTCATTCTTTTCAAACTCGTTTGGGCGGGACAAATAATGCAGGCGATCTGGGTGTTGCTTTAGATATAAACTATGGGCATCAAAATTTATTTAACGGTTCAGAAATATTCAATATTCAATTAAAAGGTGCTTATGAATTTGTCTCCGGCAGTTCTGAAACAAATTCAATCAATCCGAATTATTATGAATTGGGCATTTTGCCGTCCTTGACTTTTTCAAAGCTTCATTTGCCTTTTTTAGGCGCTTACCTTCAAAATAATTATAATACTCAGACTCAATACAGTTTGGGGTACAATATTCAAAATCGGCCGGAATACTCCCGTAATTTTTTCAATTTCAAATGGCAATTCAACTGGTCGGACAGAAATAAACGAGTGACACATACGGTCAATCTCTTAGACATTAATTATATATTTATGCCTTGGAAATCAGAATATTTTCAACAATACTTGAATACGGAAATCGACCCGTTGACGCGATTAAGTTATAATGATGTGTTTACGGCAGGTGTTGATTATAGTCTGATTTACACAAATACCAATGTAGGAAAAATGCGTCAGCGTTTATATACGATACGGTTTAATGCCGAATCTTCGGGGAATGCTTTACGAGGAATTTTTTCTTTAACTAACGCTGAAAAAAATGAACTCGGTCAATATAAAATAGGTGAAAATCCTTTTGCTCAATATCTTAAAGGAAGCATCGACTTTGCCGAAACTTTTCCTTTAAGCGAAAAAAACAAATTCGCCTTTCATTCGGCGGTTGGATTAGCTTATCCTTACAGTAACTCTATGATACTTCCCTTTGAAAAACGCTTTTTTGCAGGAGGACCAAATAGTGTTCGCGGTTGGCGTACCCGTTATTTAGGACCAGGTTCGTTCAATCAAGGCATTCCCGGCGATCCAACTACGCATGTCGGAGATATTTATTTTATTCTTAGCGCCGAATATCGCCATAAAGTCTTGAAATGGTTGGAGCCGGCGTTTTTTATTGATTGTGGAAATACGTGGACAATAAAGGATTACGAAAGTCAACCCGGAGGGCTTTTTAGTTGGAATACGTTTTACAAGGAATTAGCTATTGGAACCGGCATCGGGTTACGCTTCGATTTCAGTTTTTTTATTTTCCGAATAGATGCCGGTACGCGGGTTTATGATCCGGCACGGTTAGAGGGCAAGCGCTTTATGCTCTTTAAAGAGAATTTTGGAAATAATTCGGCAGCTTATGTGGCGATTGGTTATCCTTTTTAATGAACTCATCTAAACTTTTTTCTTTTCTCTAATTTTTTGAGAAGAATAACCATAAAAGCGATATAGTTGAATCCCGTCCAACTGGAAACAGTAAC